>Ga0335085_10000101_pt1 | contig 277983 bp, 203 predicted proteins | sample Lox_Sample_45_FD_206712 | JGI IMG/M metagenome (GOLD analysis project Ga0335085, IMG submission 206712) | Soil microbial communities from Loxahatchee National Wildlife Refuge, Florida, United States - Lox_Sample_4.5 | ecosystem: Environmental > Terrestrial > Soil > Wetlands | place: USA... | reverse complement strand
ACAGAGCACCACGGCGAATGCGACTTTGTCCCTCACCGTTACCGCACCGGCCTTGCAGGTTACGACCTCTTCGTTGCCGGGAGGCGTCTACCAGACAGCCTACAGTGCGTCCCTGGCGGCGACCGGCGGCGTGCCCGCTTATACCTGGAGTGCCTCGGGGCTCCCGGGCGGCTTATCGGTGAATGCGCAGACCGGCGCGATTACGGGTTCGCCCACGGCCGTCGGCACATTCAGCGTCACTGTGACAGTTACCGACTCACAAAAAACGACCGCCAACGCCACTCTATCCCTCACCGTCACCGCACCCGCCCTACAAATTACGACATCTTCATTACCCGGGGCCACCTACCAGACCGCGTATAGTGCGAATCTGGCAGCGACCGGCGGCGTACCCGCTTACTCCTGGAGCGCCTCGGGGCTGCCGGGCGGTCTATCGGTCAACGCGCAGACGGGCGCGATCTCAGGATCGCCCACGGCCGTCGGCACATTCAGCGTCACCGTGACAGTTACCGACTCACAAAAGACGACGGCCAACGCCACTCTATCCGTGACCGTCACCGCGTCCCCGGTCCAGATCACGACGGCTTCCCTGCCCAATGGAACGTTCCAGACGGCGTATAGCGCGACCCTCGCTGCTACAGGCGGCGTGCCCGCTTATACCTGGAGTGCCAGCGGCCTCCCCGGCGGGCTCACGCTCAACCCGCAGACCGGGGCGATTTCCGGCTCACCTACGACGGCGGGATCGTTCACAGTTGCCGTGAGTGTGAGCGATTCGCTCAAAAACACAGCGAATACGTCCTTGTCCCTCACCGTCACCGCGCCCACCCTGCAGGTCACTACCACTTCCCTCCCGGGCGGCGTCTACCAGACGGCATACAGCGCGACCCTTGCCGCTACAGGCGGCGTGCCCCCCTATTCCTGGAGCGCCTCGGGGCTCCCCGGCGGCCTGTCGGTCAATGCGCAAACCGGCGCCATTTCCGGGTCCCCGACCGCCGTCGGCAGCTTCAACATTACCCTCACCGTGCACGATTCCCTCAACACATCGGCCAACGGTTCCGCAACACTGAGCGTTACCGCGCCCACCCTGCAGGTCACTACCGTTTCCCTCCCGGGCGGCGTTTACCAGACGGCATACAGCGCGACCCTTGCCGCTACAGGCGGCGTGCCTCCCTATTCCTGGAGCGCCTCGGGGCTGCCGGGCGGCCTGTTGGTCAATGCGCAAACCGGCGCCATTTCCGGGTCCCCGACCGCCGTCGGCAGCTTCAACATCACCCTCACCGTGCACGATTCCCTCAACACATCGGCCAACGGTTCCGCAACTCTGAGCGTTACCGCGCCCACCCTGCAAGTCACTACCGCTTCTCTCCCGGGCGGCGTTTACCAGACGGCGTACAGCGCGACCCTCGCCGCTACAGGCGGCGTGCCTCCCTATTCCTGGAGCGCCTCGGGGCTGCCGGGCGGCCTGTCGGTCAATGCGCAAACCGGCGCCATTTCGGGCTCGCCCAGCGCCGTGGGCACCTTCAGCACGGCAGTGACCGTGACCGATTCCCTCAAAGCCAGTGCCGCCGCCACTTTGTCTCTCAAAGTCACAGCGCCGGCTTTGCAAATCACCACAAGCGCTCTGCCCGGGGCAACCTACCAGGCGGCGTACAATGCCACTCTGGCGGCGAGCGGCGGGGTGCCTCCATACACCTGGAGCGCGACAGGACTGCCGAATGGAATCTCCCTCAACGCACAAACCGGCGCCTTTTCCGGCTCACCCACTGCGGTTGGAACGTTCAGCATCGCGGTGACTCTCAGTGATTCCCTCAAGAACCCGGCCACCGCTTCGTTCTCGCTGAACGTAACGGCTCCTGCGCTGCAGATCATCACGACCTCTCTGGCAGGGGGAGTCTACCAAACGGCGTACAGTGCGATGCTGGGTGCGAGCGGCGGTGTGCCTCCATACACCTGGAGCGCGACGGGCCTGCCAGGCGGTCTCTCCCTGAACGCGCAGACCGGCGCCATTTCCGGCTTGCCCACCGCGGTTGGTTCTTTCACCCCCAGCGTAACTCTGACCGATTCCCAGAAGACCACGGCCACCGCTTCCTTATCGCTCAACATCACGGCCCCTGCTCTTCTGATCACGACCACGACACTGCCCGGCGGAGTATCCAAGACGGCCTACAGCGCAACACTTTCGGCGACTGGAGGCGTGCCTCCGTACACCTGGAGTGCGACGGGGCTGCCCGGAGGGCTCGCCCTCGCGGCGCAGAGCGGAGCCATCACGGGCTCTCCCGACTCATCCGGAAACTTTACAGTTTCGGCAACCGTGCGGGATTCCCGCGGCGTTTCCGCGAGCGCACCGTTGTCAATTGCCGTCCTGGATGCGCCGGTGCCGCTTTCGATCACTACCGGTCCGGGCCTGCCGAACGGCACCCAGTTTGTCGCGTACGCCGCTTCGATCGGCGCTACCGGAGGCAGCGGCGGGTATAGTTTTTCTCTGTCAGGCAATGCGCCGCCCGGGCTGACTTTTTCGACGGCGGGAGACCTGAGCGGCACTCCCACGACCGCCGGCAGCTTCAGTTTCAATGTCATGGTCAAGGACAGTTCGGGCGCTTCGGCGACGCAGGGTTTCCACGTCGATGTGAAGCCGGCGCCGCTCGAGATCACCACTACCGGAGGACTCGCTCCGGTGGCGGCCGGCGCGCCAGTCAGTCTCCAATTCACGGCCCAGGGCGGCGTGCCGCCGTATAGCTGGAGCGCGAGCGGCGCGCCTCCCGGCATCGCAGTCAACGCCGGCGGCAATCTGACAGGCACCGCCTCGCAGCCGGGGAGCTATACCGTCACTGTCTCGGTAAAGGACAGCGCGGGCACAACCGCGTCGCAATCCTTCGCTCTCGACGTAAATGCGCCTGCCCTTGGCATCTCGGGTAGTTTCGGCGACGGAACAGCGGGCGCGCCGTACTCGTCCAGCGTCACGGCGACAGGCGGAACCCCGCCATACACCTGGAACGCTACGGGTGTGCCGGATGGATTGGCGTTCTCGGGCGGGTCGCTGAAGGGAACGCCGGCCACCGCCGGAACCTTCGTAGTGAATGTGACTGTGACCGATTCTGCTTCGGCGCACGCCACCCAGGCGGTGACGATGACGATTGCGGCCGCGCCTCTCACCATCACAGGGTCGCTGGGCAGCGGAACCCTCAACGCGCCATACAGCGGGACAGTGAGCGCCTCGGGAGGAACACCGCCATACCATTTCACGATCAGCGGGCTGCCTCCCGGCCTGAGCGCGGATGGAGGCACGGTTACGGGAACTCCGACTGCATCCGGCCCCTATGCCGTGTCGGTCACGGTTACCGACGCGAAAGGCCAGACCGCTTCGCAGTCGTTCACGGTCACAATTGGCTCGACGCTAACGATTTCCGCCGCGCTGCCGGCGGGCGTGGCCGGGACGGCATACTCCGGCTCGTTTTCGGCAAGCGGAGGAGTGCCCCCGTACACGTGGTCGGTCTCGGGATTGCCGTCCGGACTGACGCTTTCCACCGCTGGAGCGGTGTCGGGCACGGTCACTACACCGCAGACGGCCAGCGTAACGGTTACGGTGAAAGACAGCGCGGGCAGTTCGGCGACCCAGACCTATTCGTTACAGATCGGGCTGCCGGCTCTTCCTTCGGTGAAGCTGAGCGGAGCTCCGCAGATAGCGAACCCGGCGACGCAGCCAACGCTCCAGGTGAACCTGGGCGGCAGCTATCCGGTTCCTTTGACCGCAAACCTGACCCTGACATTCGCCGCGGATTCCAATTCCGACGACCCCGCGGTGCAATTTGCCACGGGCGGTCGCACGGCACAGATCATGATTCCAGCCAACTCGACGGTGGGGCTGGACAGCATTGGCGTGCAAACCGGCACAGTAGCGGGAACGATCACGATTACGGCGCAACTCATGGCCGGAGCGCAGGACGTTACGCCGAATCCGGCGCCCACCGCGACCATGCGGATCGACGCCCAGGCACCCTCCATCTCGGCAGTGACCGCGACGGCCAGCGGAGGCACCATCACGATCACCGTCAGTGGCTATTCGACGACGCGGAGCATGACGCAGGCAATGTTCCAGTTCACGCCCGCGCAGGGCGTCAACCTGCAGGCGGGCACCTTCACGATCCCGGTGGACACCATCTTCGGCGCCTGGTTCACGAGCGCCGCATCGGGGCCTTTCGGCGGGCAGTTCCTGTTCACACAGCCGTTTTCGGTGCAGGGGGCGGGAACGATTGCCTCCGTGGTGGTTACGCTGACGAACGCTACCGGAAACTCGCAGCCGGTAACAGCCGCGGTGCATTGAAGCGGCCGATCAACGCTTGAGCGGATCTTCGATCCAGGGCGGAGTAGCCTCGATCAGGCGCCCTAATTCGGGTTCGAGTGCCTCCATCTTGCATTTCATCTCCCAGGCGACTTCGCGGTAGCTGAAGTGGCCCTTGACGCCGCTGCGCAGGCGGGAGATGTATTCGGCCTCGGCGAAATCCATCTTGAAGAGAAAGCGGGAGCGCGCCCCGAAGGGCAGCAGATAGTGAGCGCCGGGCGCAGGCAGGCGATGCATGGCATCGAGGGCGGAGCGCACGGCAGACCCGTAGATTTCGGCGACGCCGGATTCGGCAAGAAGGCGCGGCATTTCGAAGCCCAGGTTCCCGGAGTAGGACTGGCGGAATTTCTGGCAGCGGCGGTGGCGCTGGAGGTCGCGCCAGGCTCCGATATCGATGGTGAAATCGTACGCGTAGAGGCCGCCGCGGAACCCTGCGAGAATTTCATCGCGGCGCGTGCGCGATTGCAGAGCGACATCGATGACTTCTGCGCGGAGGCGGTCGTTCCAGCCGCAGGCCATTTCGTACAGTTCGCGGAAGGGACGATCGGTGACCGGATAAAGGAGGCTGGCGGCGATATCGGCGGGAACCTTCGCCGGCCTGAGAAGATCGACGCGGCCGGGCTCGCAGCCGGCGGCCCGCGGGAGGTTCTGCGCGGCCCATTGGCGCAGGTCTTCGCGGGAGAGCGCGGCGTGCTCGTCGGCATCGGCATGGCGGGCGAGCGTAGGGGCCAGAGGCTCGGAGGGAGCGGAGTCGTCCCATGCGCAATCGGGCGGCGCGGCACAGGCGGCCGCCAACTCCTCGCCGAGTTCGTGAAGTTCGCGATATTCGGCGGATTTCAGGCGGCGGATCTGTTTTTCCAGCGTGCGAATGCTGGTGACCTGGCCCACGTTGGTGGGGACGCCCCAGAAGAGCAGATAGCGGGCGACATCGAAGGCGCGCGCCGCGACATTGCGCCGGTAGGTCTCGGGCTTCATGTCGTCCGGCCGCGCCAGAGTTTCGCACAGGCGCGCGAAGACGGCTTCCTGCACGCGCGTGTAGGCGGCGAGCAGCCCTTCGCCGGCGGCATGGTACTGCGCGGCGTCGTCTTCGCCGAACTCGGGCGGTGTGACAAAGCCGGAACGGCCGAAATTCTGGTAGCGCGAGCTCTTGGCCTGGCCGTCCCAGAGCGGCTCCTCTTCGATGGAAGTCGCGGCAAGCTCGCTGATGCCTTCGAAACAGACCACGGCGTGACCGAGATCGGCGATAGAGGCGTGGCCGTACTGGAAATAGAAGCTCTCGAGAAACTTCTGCGAATCGTGCGTACGCACCCAGGCGATGGAATCGCGGATGGAGTCGGGCGAACGGCTGTAGCGCGCCAGGGCATAGGCGCTCTTCTCGGGCGGCATCGGCGCGACCGTAATGACACGTTTGGCGGAGGTCAAGACGCTATGATAACGGGAATGCAGCTGCGAATTCATCGCATTCACCCTGGCGCGATGCTGCCGACGTACGCGCACGGCCCGGAGGAGGACGCGGGCATGGACCTGCACGCAGTGGAAGACGCGACGCTCGAGCCGGGAGTGCCGCGCCTGGTGCCGACCGGGCTCACCATCGAAGTGCCTCCCGGCTATGAAGCGCAGGTGCGGCCGCGCAGCGGGCTGGCGTTGAAGCACGCCATTACGATGCCGAACGCTCCGGGCACAATCGACCCGGGCTATCGCGGAGAATTGCGGGTGATCCTGCTGAACCTGGGCCGTGAGCCGTACACCGTGCACGCGGGCGATCGCATCGCGCAGATGATCGTGGCGCGCTACGAGGCCGTCGAATGGGTCGAGACGGCATTGAAAGAATCGAGGCGTGGAGATGGAGGCTTCGGCAGTTCGGGGAGGTGAGGACCGGTACGCGTCTGGGGCGATCTGACGGCCTGGTGTGATTGACTCGCGCGGACCCGACCGATACTCTGAATTGTGTCGATATTCCGTCTATTGATCAACCGAAAGAAGGCCGAAAAATGAGCCTCGCGGAGAAACATTGCGTGCCCTGCCGCGGGGGCGTTCCGCCGCTCACAGGCGAGGCGCTCCAGCAGATGGCGGCGCAGGTTCCCGGCTGGGACGTGGTGAACGGACACCACCTGGCGCGGCATTTCGCCTTTCCGGATTTCCGGACGGCGCTGGATTTCGTCAACCGCGCGGGGGCGGTGGCGGAGGCGGAAGGACATCATCCGGATCTATTCCTTTCCTGGGGAAAAGTCGATATACAGATCTGGACCCATAAGATCGACGGGCTGACCGAGAGCGATTTTATCCTGGCGGCCAAGATCGACCAGTTATATCAACGCTGATTGGAGTGCATCGATTCATGTTAGGAGTTGGACAACGGTTCCCGTCTTTTTCCCTGCAGGCTACTGTGGGAATTGAAACCGGCAAAACGTTTCAAACGATTACGGACCGTGACTATAACGGGAAGTGGAAGGTTTACTTCTTCTGGCCCAAGGATTTCACATTTGTTTGCCCGACCGAGATTGCGGCCTTCGGCAGACTGAATCGCGAGTTTCGCGATCGCGACGCGCAGATCCTCGGCGGCAGCACCGATTCGGAGTTCGTGCACCTTGCCTGGCGCCAGAACCATCCGGATCTGAAGGATCTGCCGTTTCCCATGCTGGCGGACATTAAGCGCGAGTTGTGCCAGGCGCTCGGGATCCTGGACCCTCACGAAGGGGTGGCCCAGCGCGCCACGTTCGTGGTGGATCCGCACAATGTAATCCGCTTCGTTTCGGTGACCGATCTTTCGGTGGGGCGCAACCCGAAGGAAGTTCTGCGCGTGCTCGACGCCCTGCAGACGGACGAACTCTGCCCCTGCGACTGGCACAAAGGCGAAGAAGTCTTGAAACCGGCGCTCTAAGTACCGGGTGATGGGATCGGGCTATTCGCCGGGACAGGCGATTTCACCGCTCTTACAGACGTCTTTTTCGATTTTTCGGATGTAGCGAAGGGTCTCACTATAGGGAGGAATTCCCTTGTATTTTTCGACGGCGCCGGGGCCGGCATTGTAAGCCGCCAGGGCATGACGCAGACCGCCATTGTACTTTTCGAGGAGATCGCGCAGGTAGCGCGCACCGGCATCCACGTTCTGAGCCGGATCTTTGGGGTTGATGCCGAGGTCGCCCGCGGTGGAGGGCATCAACTGCATCAGGCCGATGGCGCCCTTGGGCGAGATGGCCCGGATTTGAAAGCCCGATTCGGCAGCCATGACGCTGCGGACGAGGGACCGGGGCAGGCCATAACGGTCCGCCGCGGCATCCGCCAGCGCCTCGGGGGATGGTGCGGGCGGCACGGGCACGGGCGCTGCGGCAGGGGCTGGAGCCGCGGTCGGGGACGCTCCGTCGGACTCGAAACGGCTCACCATGGCGGCCTGCAGTTCAATGTAGCCGCCGTCGTTATATAGTTTTATTTTGTTGCCCTCGGGCTCGTGCCGATCCACGTGGAGGCGCGCGCCGCCGACCAGCACGGCGTATTCCCCGGCGAATGCGGAGAGGGTCGCGGTCAACAAAATCGCTAAAAGACGCATCGGGCGCTGTACAACTATTGTGACGTATCCCAGCGGGAAAGTGTGTAGTAGCAAGCCGACCCCGCCGATCTGTTATCTTGGAGGATAGTTCCTTCGGTATGCCATTTCATATTCAGCCGATCCGTGAGTTTCTGGTTCGGCCGGCCCTGCCCGCTTCCCTCTCGCGAATGACGGAGCTTGCGTACAACCTGCTCTGGAGCTGGGAGCCGATCATTCGGGCGTTGTTTCGCCGTTTAGATCCAGTACTTTGGCGGGAGTGCGGGTATAACCCCGTGCTCATGCTGGGCAGGGTGTCACAGGCCACTCTGGAGAGGGCGGGCGCCGATCCCCGCTACCTGGCACTCTATCGCATGGCCTGCGAAACGTACGACTCCCGCACGCGTAAGAGCGGCACGCAGGCTGACGGCAAGCTGATCGCGTACTTTTCCGCCGAATACGGCATGACCGAATGCCTGCCCATTTATTCCGGCGGCCTGGGCGTGCTTTCGGGCGACCATCTGAAATCGTGCAGCGATCAGGACTATCCGCTGATCGGCCTGGGCCTGCTGTATCAGCAGGGGTACTTCCGGCAACTCCTCAACCCCGACGGTTGGCAGCAGGAACGCTACCCGATGAACGACTTCTACACCCTGCCGCTGCGCACGGCGAAGGATGCGGCCGGTGACGATTTCAAAGTTACGGTCAGGCTGCCCACTGGCGACGTGTTCATCCAGGTGTGGAAGCTGGATGTGGGGCGGATCACCCTATACCTGCTGGACACCAACATTCCGGAGAACGTGCTGCCGCAGGATCGCGACATCACCGATTCGCTGTACGGTGGGGACATCGATACGCGCATCCGGCAGGAGATCGTGCTGGGCATCGGCGGGATGCGGGCGCTCAAGGCCATGGGACTCAGGCCGACGGTCTTCCACATGAATGAAGGCCATTCGGCTTTTCTCGCGCTGGAGCAGGTCCGGCTGCACATGCGCGACGACAGGCTGACCTACGAAGAGTCGCTCGAGGCGGCGCGGACGAGCAACATCTTCACGACCCACACACCAGTGCCGGCGGGAATCGATCTCTTCGATCCCGGGCTGATGTACCACTATTTTTCGGGATATTGTGCCGAAATCGGGATCGATTTTCAACAGTTGATGGCGCTCGGGCGGCGGAACCAGTGGGACCGCGACGAACGGTTTTCGATGGCGGTGCTGGCGTTGAACACCTCCTCGTACCGCAATGCGGTGAGCCGGCTGCACCGCCAGGTTTCGCAGGAGATGTTCCACGATTTGTGGCCGCAACTGCCGGTTTGGGAGGTGCCCATCACGTCGGTGACAAACGGGGTACATCTGCCGAGCTGGTTGAACGGCGATCTGGCCAGCCTGTACGATCAGTACCTGCAGCCGGACTGGCGGGATCGCTTCAATGAACCCGGCATCTGGGATCAGGTGAGAGACATCCCGGACGAAGAGTTATTGGAAGTACACCGGCGCCGGAAGCGGCGGCTGGTGAATTTCGTACGGGCGCGGCAGCATGCTTCGGCGGTCCGGCGGCAGGCATCCGCGTCGGAAGTGCGCCGGGCGAGCGAGGTACTGGATCCGAATGCCTTTACCATCGGGTTCGCACGCCGCTTTGCGACATATAAACGCGCGACGCTGCTGTTCCGCGATGTCGAGCGGCTGAAGAAAATTCTGCTCAACAAAGAGATGCCGGTGCAAGTGGTTATCGCCGGTAAAGCCCATCCCAAGGACCAGCCCGGCAAGAGTTACATCCGCGAGATCGTGCAGCTTTCGCGCGACCCCGACCTGTGGAAACACGTGGTGTTTCTGGAAGATTACGACATGAAGGTCGGCCGCGAGATGGTGCAGGGCGTGGACCTGTGGTTGAACAATCCGCGCCGCGGGGAAGAGGCTTGCGGAACGAGCGGAATGAAGGCGGCCATCAACGGCGTGCTGAATATGAGCATTCTGGACGGCTGGTTCGACGAAGCCTACGAGAACCTGGGCGGCTGGGCCATCGGGGAGCGCGAGCCGTATTCCGAAGACCAGGACGCGTTGCACGCCAGCGCCATTTATTACCTGCTGGAAAACGAGATTGTGCCGACGTTTTACGAAGCCCGCGAGCAGACGCCGCGGGAATGGATGCGCCGCGTGAAGCACTCGTTGACTTATATCAGCCCGCATTTCGATTGCCGCCGCATGGTGCGGGAGTACATGAATGAACTATATGAGCCGGCGCACCAGCAGCATCTGCGGATGAAGGAATGCAATTATGCTCTGGCGCGAGACAAAACGCAATGGAACGCGCGCATCCGCGAGGTTTGGGAGCGGGTGCGGTTCGTGGATGCCGGCCAGGGTCCGTCGGGGCAAGTCGTGAGTGGCAGGCCGGTCCCGGTAAGAGCGGCGATCGACCTGGCCGGGCTTACGGCACATGACGTGCGGGTGGAAGTGGTGTTAGGACGCGTCGACAGCAACGGGCACCTGGAGGAGACGGAAGTGATGGTGCTGCCGCCGGTGGAACAGAAGGATTCGGTGGCGATTTTCGGGAAGGATATCGTGCCGGACCGCACCGGCCGCCTGGGGTACGCGCTGCGGGTCAGCCCCAACCATTTTGACGATCCGTTGACGCGGCCCTGTACGAGTTTGTTGAAATGGAGCTCGGTAGTCTAGTACGGTACCCAAAAGAACAGGTGCAAAGTGGACCCAATTCGTGGTAAATAAGTATTTGAAGCTTTAGGCGGGGCCCGAACCCAGTCGTAGCGCCAGGGGGTTCCCGCAGAACCCCTCCGGTTTCCCATCTCCATGCCGTGCCCGAAAACCATGAGCGCGGGCGAAGTGGGGCTGCCGGCGTCGCTCAACGGGCGCCAGTCGAGTCTGAAGTTTTCGAGTTTTGACGTTTCTACCGTCCCGCAATAACGGAGCACTCTTTCCCCATGGACAGCGATCGCAAGTATAGACAACACGGGTACATGGATTCCGACCGTGAATCCAGAGGCCCGCGCGAAGAGCGTCCCAAGCCGCAAGGCCCCCGCCCGCCTATCGATGTTACCGGTCCCCGACTGCCTCGCCTGGTGCAGCATGTTGCCGCGTCGCGTTGTTTCAATTGTGCGACAGCCATTCCTACCGGCACGGAATTTACGGGCACGTGCCCGAAGTGCGGCGCCGATTTGCACTGCTGCAAACAGTGCTCGCACTTCGAGCCGTCCACGCGCTTTCAATGCCTGAAGCCGATTCCGGTGCGGATCGCGGTGAAGGACAAGGCCAACGAGTGCACGCTGTTCACACCGCGTGTGACGGTGGCCCGCGAAGGCACGGCCAACGTTCCGCCGCCGGTCGCCGCGCCGCCCGCTGCCGTAGGGCCGCCGGCGCCGCGGAATGCCGACGACGCGCGCAGCGCCTTCGACCGGTTGTTCAAGAAGCTGTAATCCCCAGGCCGCCGGTCCACGGGACCGGCAGGCTGCGAGGCGCTACCGCGGCGCGGCCAAGAGTGCGTCCGACCCGTTCTTCTGATAGCCGCGGGCCAGCTCCATGTAGACTCCCAGGTCTCGGTCGAGATCGCTCTGCGTGCCATCGAAGTAGAAGCTGCGGATGGGAATTCCACCCAAGTCGCGGCTGAGCTTGGGATAAATGGCTTCGCACACGATTCCGTTCATGCACGTGAAGGGGCTGATATCGATGATTCCGGCCGCGCCCTTGCGGGCGAGATAGACCGCCTTCCCTACATTGAGCACCATTTCGCCGAAAGCGCCTTCGCGCGGCAGATACGGGCGCGCGCAGTCGAGAATCTCGTAGATATCGGGCTCTTCACGGCCGGCGAAATCGCCGGCGAACGGCGCCACGAGCGTGTGCTCGTCGCGCTTCTGCACACGCTGGCGCACCCAGGCGCCGGCGGTTTCGAGCGACCAGAGCCGGCCGGCCAGGCGGAGTTTCCGGAAGTGCTCGGAGTTGGTGTACCAGATCCACTCGACAATATCCGAGAGCCAGGCTTCCGCACCGTACTGCTCGAGACACAACAGCAGGTTCTCATTGGAAAATGTGTTCAGCCGGCAGAAAATCTCGCCGACGATTCCGATCAGCGGGCGGGACCCGTCGCGGCGAACGCCGAGCGCGCGGAAGCGATCGCGGCTGCGCACCATGCAATCCCGCAGAGCCTGAAGCTGCACACCGGGCTCGACCGGAGTGCCTTCGAGCGTCCCGCAGAGATCGCCGAGACATTGTTCATAGACGGCCGCAGTATCGCCCGGGACGGTTTCGTAGCAGCGGTTCAGGAGCAGCAGTTTCTGCAGCAGATCGGCGCAGAGCAGTGCGCGCCATCCGGTGCGCACGAAAGGCTTGGCCAGGTCGCCGAGGCCCGCGTAGGCGTTGCGGCTGGTGGGGGAAAGAATCTCGACGTCCGGATACCCGTTGGCATCCAGAACGTGGCGCAGGTAGGGCGCGTACTGTCCGAAACGGCACGGCCCTTCGGCGGTCGGCATGAAGAACGCCACGCGCGCGGGATCGACGGCCGGCTGTTCGAGCACCTTCATGAAGTCGCCTACTGTGACCTTGGCGGGGTAGCACTCGTCGCCGGAAGTGAATTTCGCGCCCAGTTCGCGCGTGCGGGCGTCGGACGGCGGGGTGGGCTCGGCATCCAGCCCGATGGCGCGGAAGGCGGATGCGAACGCCCGCGCCGAGCCGGCGGCCATGGGAGGGATGTAGATCCGCTTGCCGGTTATTGAATGGCCATCGGTTGCGCCTGGTAGCATCGCAGAATTCCTTTGCTGTCGAGATACGCTTCGCAGCGCGTCATGTAGCCGGCATCGTTGCCATGGCCGTCGAACTGGAGCACGAGAAGGGGCGCGGCGGCGGCCTGGCGGGCGAAGTGTTTGATGTAGGAATCGGGGCCGCACTTGAAGTTCGTGATGTACACCAGGTGCAGGTTGGGGCGGCTCGCGGCAATCTGCGCGGCTTCCAGGATTTTGCGCCCGGAGGCCCAGAACATGTTGTCGAGGACATCCGCGGCCAGACTGCCGGTCACCAGAAAATCCAGCGGAATGACGTTCGCGCCATAACGGTGGCGCAGTTTGCGGGGGATATCGCAGTTCACGCCGCGATCGTAAATGTTGTAGGAGCGGCCGGCCAGCACCAGCCCGGGCTCTCCGGTCGATTCGAGTGTGGCGAGCGCCCTGCGGCCGGCGGCCACCAGCTTTTCCTGGAACGCGCTTTGCTCGGCATATGCGGCTTCGACGGCGCGGTCGCTCGCGCGGCGCGTCACCCCGATGCGGCGCATAGTTTCCGCAAGAGTCTTCTTCACCTGCTGCGCGCCGAGCTGAAAATGCAAAGTCGGAATCAGGAACTTGTGGTGATGCGGCTCCAGCGCGGGCGCAGAGCGGAGTACCCATGGCAGCGTCTGGTTCCAGGGGCAGTAGTGCGCAGCCACGGATTCGCTGCCGCCTTCGGCATCCGCCATGTTGGGGATCAGGATGTAATCCATCGCCGCTTCCAGCAGCGCGTTCACGTGTCCGTGCGCCACCTGCACGGGGTAGCAGGGCGAGGCGACGGCCAGGTCGATCCCGGCGGCGGAGATGCGCGGATCGGTGACCGGCGAGAGAACCGTTTCGATGCCGAGTTCGGCGAAGTAGCGGCGCCAGAAAGGCAGGCGATCGAGCATCGACATGGCGCGCGGCAGACCCACGCGGAAAGCGCCGCCTGAGGCCTGCGGAAGCCGCTCGAGCAGGCCGTCGCGGTAAGCGAATAAGTCCTCGATGACGGGCTTGCGGCCGGTGGGGGACGGTTTGCGGAACTTGTCCGAACACTTGTCGCCCCAATAGCTCTTCTGGCCCTCGATGACGAATTCCTTCATGTCGCAGAAATTGGAGCACGCCTTGCAGACGAAATCGCGCGAGCTGAGTTGCAGCGCGCGCAGGTCGTAGCCGCGGAAGCGCGTGGCGCCGCCAGTCGCCGTGTACCACTGGCGCGCGATGAGAGCCATGCCGATGGCGCCCATCACGCCGTTGTAAGGAGGCACCTTAATTCTCTTCTCCAGAATACTGGCGAACGCCGCTGTGACGGCATCGTTGTAGGCCGTTCCTCCCTGGAAATAGATGACGCTGCCGATTTTGCGGCCGCGCACCACGCGGTTGAGATAATTGAGCGCGATCGAGTAGGCCAGCCCCGCGACCAGGTTGGGGACAGTTTCTCCCTTGTGCAGCCAGCCGGTGACATCGCGCTCCATAAAGACCGTGCAGCGCTCGCCCAGGCGTGTGGGGCTTTCCGCGGAAAGCGCCAGTCTGGCGAATTCGCCCTTGATCGAGATGCCGAGCTTTTCGGCCTGTTCCTCCAGAAACGAACCCGTTCCGGCGGCGCAAGCCTCATTCATGGCGAAATCCACGACCACACCGTTTTCGATGGAGATGAACTTTGAGTCCTGACCGCCGATTTCGAAGATGGTATCGACGGTTTCGCCGCCGAGCGTGGTCGAGACGTGCAGCGCGCCGGTCTTGTGAGCGGTAATCTCGTCGTTGACCACGTCGGCGCCCGCCAGTTCGGCAATCAGTTCGCGGCCGGATCCGGTGGCGCCGACGCCGCGGATCTGGAGGCGCCTGCCCCATCGCTCGTGGAGTTCGGCCAGCCCCTGCTGCACCGCTTCGATCGGCCTGCCGGCGGTGCGCAGGTAGATATCGTGAATGACGGCGCCGCCTTCATCGATAGCGACGACGTTGGTGGAGACGGAGCCGATATCGAGCCCGATGTAGGCGGAAATCGGCGCGCCATCGGCGGGCGGCATGTAGACCGGCACGCGGTCGCGCAGTTGGACCACGTTCGCGGTGGAAAGCGGGTGCGCGTCCTGCACCTTCTCTTCGGCGCCGTGCTGGCGCAGGCGGTGCACTTCGATCATGGCGCGCTTGCGGGGCTCTTCGGCCTCCAGCATGGCCGTGCCGATGGCTCCGCACCAGGCATATTCGGGTGGAATTAAGAGGGAGTCCGCGGGAAGCGCAAAGGCCTCCTGCAGGGCGCGGGTGACGCCGGCATTGCGGCCCACGGCGCCGATGAGAGCGACCGGCCTCTCCACGGTGCGTCCCTTGACGATGGCGCTTTTGAAATTGCGCGCCACCGCGTCGCACAGTCCGCGCAGGATTTCGGCCGGCGAGTAGCCCTTCTGCTGCGCGTGAATCATATCGCTTTTGGCGAACACGGAACAGCGGCCGGCAATGCGCGCGGCGCAGGCGGCTTCGCAGACGAGGCCGCCAATCTCTTCGACGGAGTACTGCATGCGCAGCGCCTGCTGGTCGAGGAAGGAACCTGTGCCGGCGGCGCACTCGCCCGAGCGGTCGTAATCCAGAATCGTCGAACCGTTGAGCCGGATGTACTTGGACGCCTCGCCGCCGATCTCGAAAATGGTGCGGATGTGCGGATAGGCCGCGCCCATCATGCGCGCGATCGCCTTGAACTCGTTTTCGAAAAACAGTCCCAACACTTTGGCGATGGTGCGGCTTCCGGAACCGGTGACACGCATGCCTTCGACGGCCACTTCCGGAATGGTGCCGTAGATTTCCTGCAGCAGGTCGTACGTGGACTGGATCGGAGAGCCGGCGATGCGCCGGTAATCGGAGAGCGCGACGGGGTTGCCGCCGATCTCGCGAAGCTGAAACGCCGGGTTGGCCGCGCATAGGGATTCGAGCAGCGGCCGGTCGGCCGGTGCGCCCAGAGCGGCCAGCTTGAGGCTGATGGCCCCGATGTCCAGACCGAGATTAATGGCCATTGTGACCAGTGTCGGTCCAAGGAGCAGCGGTTTCAAGTATTTCAGATCTGAATTGATGGAAATCGAGGCTGAACGGAGCCGGAAAGCATCTCAGCGTGGGCGCTCAAACGCCAATGTCTTCATTCCAGAGACCGGGGTTTGCCCGAATGAACCCGGTCATGAGGCGGATGCATTCGGGATCCTGCAAGACCTCGACCTCGATTCCCTGCGAACGCAGGTACTCTTCCGCGCCGACGAAGGTGCGATTTTCCCCCGCGATGACGCGCGGAATGCGGTACAGCAGGATCGCACCGCTGCACATCGGGCACGGCGAAAGCGTAGTGTACAGGGTGCATTCCCGATAGACCGACGCGGGCAGCCGGCCGGCATTGCGCAGGCAGTTCATTTCCCCGTGATCGATGGGGCTGCCGGTCTGCACGCGGCGATTGTGGCCACGGCCGATGATGCGGCCGCCATGCACGAGCACGCTCCCAATGGGAATTCCGCCTTCGGACAGGCTCTGACGGGCCTCTTCGAGAGCGGCTTCGAGAAAGGGGTCGGCAGCCATGACCGATAGGATAGCGGCCGCGCCATCGATTTCACAAATCGTTTACAACGTGGAAACGTTCCGCCGCGCTGCCGCCGCTACGATTAGGCGATAGGAGTCCCTTGGCTACCTTCCCTGCGATCCGTCAATCCGAACCACTCGATTCGACATTGTGGCAGGGCGTGAGCGTCTGCGAACGCGCCGCAGCATTGGGTTTACTGGCTGCCGGAGCTCCGCTGATGGCCGGTTGCGCGGCTGCCGTGTGGCTGATCTCGGGCCGCTCACCCTGGATCGCCCACCGGCGCGTAGGCTGGCGCGGCAGCGACCTCTGGATGTTCAAACTCCGAACGATGTGGGACGCCGGCGACACCATGGGCGGCGCACGCTGGGTGGAATATATCGACGAAGAAAACGGGCCCGGGGAGAAAGCGGAACACGATCCGCGCGTCTCGAGCGCGTTCTGCCGTTTCTGCCGCCGCCACTCCCTGGACGAATTGCCGCAACTCTGGCACGTGCTCCGCGGCGATATGGCCCTGATCGGTCCGCGGCCGCTGACTCGCGGCGAGTTGGAACGATACTATGGTCCCGATACCCCCGAGTTACTCGAACTCAAGCCGGGATTAGCGGGTTTGTGGCAGGTCTCCGGGAGAAACCGCCTCACTTACTCCGAAAGACGCGCGCTAGATCTTCGATTCGTACGCGAACGTTCGGCCAGGATGTATTTCGCGATCCTGGCGCGAACGGTCGTAGAAATCTGGCGCGGCGCTAATACCTGGTAGAAACTGAAAAACGGCGCTTCTCTTTCAGTTAGTCACCGCGATGGTTACCTGGTTCGTGGTGGTGACTCCGTTCATGACGATCTGTATGGGAACCGCGTTGCCTGTCGGCGTGCCCGCAGCGATCACGATATTGATCTGATACACGCCGACGAATTGCGGAGTGAGACCGGAAAACACCACCTGGGCGGCCACTCCGCCAACCAGCACGGTGGGAGTGGTCACAGTCTGGTGCACCTGGCCATCGGTGACGTTATTGCCCGTCTGCACGGGAGGACTCACCGGCCCGAGGCCCGTCGCGAGAATTACCAGAGTTGTGGGATCGCCGATTTTCGCGGGATGCGTGTTGAGACCGGGAATGGCTCCGGGTGCGGCCGCGATGGCGCCGTCGCTGTTGCCATAGGCGATCGCCTGGCCGACGCCGAACTGCACCGAAAAGATGCCGGGCGAAGGGCCCACGTTGAGGGACTGCGGAGCCGAAGGAACGCCGGCGCGAGTGACAATTACCTGTGCCGTGCCGTTCTGCACTTCCCAGGGCAACTGGGCATTGATCTGGTCGCCGTTGACCGGGTCGTGGAAAACGCCGTTCAGAGGCGCGGCGATACCGTTGAAACTCACGCTGACGTTGGCCAGCGATGTGGAAAGCGGGATGCTGTCGGCCTGTGCGCTGCTCGCGGCGAGATTGGTGCCGAAGATCGAAATCAGCGATCCGGCCGCGACAGGCTGGCCTTTGGCGAAGCTGGCGCCATTGAGAACGCCTCCATCGGCGACGGCGGGAGCCGGTGTCTGCGAAAAAGCCGTGGAGGCAATCACAAAAAGGATAAGTGCGAGATGAGCCTGTCTCACAATTGTTTTTCCCTGTTTCGATTCTAAGTTGCGCGGGCCGGCGTTCCAATAACTCCCGCCAGATTTTACCCTTGCAAAGGTAAAGCGCCACTTAGCGCAGGCTGGCGCGGATATTGTGCAGAGTTGTTTCCACTTCGGGATTCTTGCCGCCATCCAGGTCTGCCGCGATGGCTGCTTCGCGCGCGGCCTCTTGCGAGCGTCCGGCCAGAGCAAGCGCCCGGGCTAAGGTCCAGTGTGGTTTAAACCAGCGCGGATTGGCGGTGATCGCGGTTCGCAGCGCGGCCTCGGTGCGGGGGAAATCGTTCTGCGCAGCGTACAGGCCCGCTGCGTTGTACCATGCATCGCAAGGGTCTTCGGCTTCGGCAGTCGCGCGCACCGCGGCGCTCCCGGAAAGAGCGAGGGCCTGCACCCTGACTATGGCGTTGTCCGTGGAACCGGCGAAGGAGAAGAGCGCGCGGGAATACCACAGCGCCGCGCTGGTTCCCGGGAAGCGCCAACGGTCATAGCGCGCGTAGTGGGTCGCGGCGGAAGCGGCGTCCCCCCTGGTGAGAGAGCGAGAGGCGAGCGCAAGCGACCGATCCGCGGCGCTGTATCGCAGCGTGCAAAAGGCAAACAGAAGGGCTGTCGCGGCGGCACAGGCACGCAGAGAAACCGGAAACGGGCGCTCGACCGGTCCCGATTCCAGCGCGACCGTGAGAGCGACCGTCAGGAAAAACAGAAAGGCGGTTGGCAGAATGAAGACGGTGAATTGATTTGCTGCGATGGTTGCAGCCAGGGCGGCTGCCAGAGCCGGATGCCGCCGCGCGGACCACAGGCCTAGAGCACAGAGCGCGAGAAGTATTCCACAGCCGGGGATGCCTTGAGCGACCAGGGCATCGAGAAACAGGTTGTGCGGCGATTCATGAACGAAGTCCGGATACGCGCGCGCGAGTTCCACCGATTCGAACGCCGGAAACTGCACAGTGAAGACCTCGGGGCCGAAGCCGGCGGCGACGCTTTTGCCGGCCATGTGCAATCCATCGCGCCACAGCCACAGGCGGGCGCCGCCAAAGGGGTCCTCCGCAAACCAACGGGCGCGGCTGTGCAGCAGCCATCCGGCGGGCGAGAAATAGAAGGCCGTGCCAGCGGCGATGACTAACAAACTCACGACGGCGGCTCGCCTCGGGATGTGCACGCGGTGCGCACTGAGCCAGACGATGATGCCAACGAACAGGCCAAAGATGGCGGCCCGTGTTCCAGTCAGCAGCATGGCGCACGTTGCCACTGCACAAGCGGCGACCGCCAGGGTGCGCCACGTGCCGGGCGGCTCCATCGCGGCCAGCAGCGCACAGAGGAACGCGGCGCCGAGCAGCCAGTTCGCAAAGTAGCTGACGTAGCCCATGGTGCCGGGAGGTCTCACGATTGTCCATAGGCCCACACCGACGTGATACGCGGCAGCGGGCAGCAGGGGGTCCCACCCGAAGTACTGGAGAATTCCGTAGACGCCGGCGAGCGCCGCGGACAGAGCGACGAAGCGAAGGATCGTGCGAATGCGGTCCGGACGGCCGGCGACATGCCTCGCCACCAGCCAGGCGAAGACCAGGAGCGCGCACTGCGAAACCGCGCCGAACCGGCGCCAATTGGTGCCGAAGGCGGAGAGCCCCGGGTGCCGTGAAAACGCGGTGGAAACCGCCAGCGATCCGGCGGCGGCGGCGAGCAGCCCGCAAAAGACCCGGTAGACCCTGGAGTGGCGGCGCGAGGCCTCGACTCCACGCGAAAGCCCCGCCCAGGCGCACGCAGCCGCCGTCCCCGCCAGTAAGATCACGAGTTTCGGTGTAACATCGAAGTAAAATAAATATCCCGGTGTAACAACTAAGGCGATCAGGAGAGTTACCGCACCGAACAAGCGGGTCATATCGGTTACACTAACTCAGGTAACCCGGTGCCTGAAACTTACGACCTCTTTCGTTACATCAGTTACACGAGATACCGCTGGAAATTTGCGGCCGTGACTTGCGCCCTGGCCGGGGCACTGACATTGGCAGACAACCTCGCCATGACGAAGCAATACACGGCAACGTCACGCATTGTCATCGAGCCGCCCGCGGGAACCGATCTGCGCTCGGCTATGGCGGTGAGTCCCATTTATCTCGAATCCTTGAAGACTTACGAGGAATTTGCCCGCGGCGACAGCCTGTTCCGCGGCGCACTCGATCGCTACCACTTGCGGGCGCTCCTGGGCGCCGGCCCCATCGAATCGCTCAAGAAGCGCGTGCTCAAAGTGACGCTTGTGCGGAACACACGGATTCTGGAAATTGCCGCCACGCTGCCGGACGCTCGGCGCGCGCAGGAACTGGCGCAGTTCGTGGCGGAATCGGCAGTGAACCTGAACCAGGGCATATTGGCGGACAGCGACCGCGAACTGCTGGGTGGAATTTCCGCGGACGAACAACAGGCGCGCGAGCGTTTGAACGCGGCGGAAGCGGACTGGGCCCGCGAAATGGCAAGCGAGCCGACCCAGGATTTGCAGGCGGGCATCGAAAACGGCGCGGAACTGCGCGCCCGGGTGCAGCAGGATGTCATCAACGCGGAGGTCGACCTGGCGGACGCGGTGCAGCGCGAAAAACAGGTTAAGGACACGCACTCCGCGGATGCCCCCGGCGAGACCGCCGACGCACGCGCGCGGCTGGATGAGATGCGACGGCAGCTGGCGGCGATCGATGCGCAGATGGCGCAGCGGGAAAAGCTGCTGGCGGAACGGCTGGGGCATCGCGACCGCATCGACGCGGAGCGCAAGGCCGCGCAGGCCGGACTGGCGGCGGTGGAGACGCGCTTGCGCGAAGCGCGTGCCGACGCGGGCTATCGCGGGGAGCGGTTGAGGATCGTCGATCCGGGAATCGTGCCGGAGCGACCTTCGTCGCCGAACATCCCGCTCGATGTGGCGGCGGGACTTCTACTGGGGGCTCTACTGCCACTGCTCTACCTGGCGATCGAAATGAACTACCGCGAGCATTGGGCGCTGGAACGCGGGGCGGTGGTGCGCTCCATGGTGAAGGCAGGGCGTGAGTAGAGTTGCGGAGGCGTGGCAGGCGAAAGCGCCGGCGCCGCTGCTGGCCGCATGGAGCGCGGCGATCGCCTTGGCGCACGGCCCGGTCAGGCGCGCGGAACTGGCGGCTCCCGCGGCGGCACTGGCCGGTTCCTGGTGGACGCTGCAAAAGCCGGAACGCTGGCTGGGCGTGTTCTTCGCTGCGGCTCTTCTGCTGCCTCCGCTGCCTGTGGCCATCGGCGATTCCGGCCCGCACCCCTGCCTGCTTGTCGCGGTATTAGGGCTGTTCGCGGGCGTTCTCTGGCTGGGACGGTGGCGCGTTGCGCGCAGCGGGCTGAATGCGGCGCTGTCGGCGCTGTTCGCGGCGCTCCTCGCCAGCGTGGCGCAGGCGGCGCTGCACTCGGGCGCGGTAGCCGCGGCGGGCAGCCTGGCGCGGGTAGGGCTCTTCGGCATCGGCGTGTACGTGTACTTCTATGCCGCGGAGGGCCCGGGCAAAGGCGGCGATCCGTATCGGCAGGCACGCGTGCTCTACTGGGTTGCCGCCGCGGCGGCGCTCTTCGCGTGCATCGATTTCTACTTTCAGTTTCCGGCCCCGGCGGGCTATGGGGCGCAGTTCGTGTGGCTGGATTCGGGCGTCTACCGGCGTGCGCAGGGGCTGTTTTACGAGGCCAGCACGCTGGGCAACTTCTGCGCCTTTTTTCTGGTGATGATTCTGGTTGCTCTGGCGTGCCCGCCCGCGGATTCGCCGGTTTCGCGGAAAGGGCTGTGGGCCGGCGGAGCGGTTCTGCTGGCGGCGCTCGTGCTCTCATATTCCCGCGCATCGCTCGTCACTGTGGCGGTAGCCGGCGCGATGCTGCTCTGGAGGAATCGCGGCCGTTTCCGTGCGGGGCGGCTGTGCGCAATCGCGGTTGCTGCCGCTGCGGGATCGGCGCTGGTGTGGAAACTGTTCCCGGTTTTCGCCGATATCTACTGGCTGCGGCTTTCGTCCTCCGCGGAATTTCTGTTCACGGCGACGAACGGGGTTCTCTCGGGGCGGGTGGAAAGCTGGCGCGCCCTGGTGTCATGGATCGCCGCGCATCCGGCCGGCGCGCTGCTGGGGGTTGGCTACAAGACACTACCTTACACGGACGCCGCGGGAAGCGCGATGGTGGCGGATAACATGTATCTCAGCGTGCTGGTGGAAACGGGAGTCGCGGGCCTGGCGGCGCTGATCTGGTTGAACGCAGCGATCCTGCTGGCCGCGGCAAAGGCATCGCGCGCCGCCGACGCGCGCCGGGCGTTCCTGGGCACGTGGATGCTGTGCTTTTGGAGCGGTGAGATCATCCAGATGTTCTCGGGCGACCTGCTCACATACTGGCGTGTGCTCCCGGTTTATTTCTGGGTGCTGGCAGCGGCGGTGCGCCAATGAGAGTGCTGCTGCTCGATCAATTCAGCGATCCCGGCGGCGCGCAGCAGTGCCTGCTGGACACCGCCGCGGCATTGCGCGACCGCGGATGGGAGGCCCTGGCGGGAATGCCGGGCGAGGGAAAACTGTGCCACCGCCTGCGGCAGATGAGAGTTCCGGTGGAACGCATCTCATGCGGTCCCTACGCATCCGGCGGCAAGACCGCAGGCGATGCCGCGCGGTTCCTGGTTGGGACTCCCCGGCTGGCGGATCAGATTCGCCGGCTCGCCGATGCGTTCGGCGCCGATGCGATCCACATCAATGGCCCCCGCCTGCTGCCGGCGGCCATGCTGGCTGGATTGCGCGCGCCCGTGGTGTTTCACACGCACAGCCTGGTGACTTCCCCGACGCCGCGCCGTCTGGCGGCCGTGGCGCTGCGCAGACTCGACGCCTGGCTGCTGGCATCGTGCGATTTTACGGCGCGGCAGTGGCGGCAATCCTGCCGGACTGACCGTACAAGGGTGGTTTACAACGGCGTTGCCGGGCCGCCGGCGGGATGGAAGGGAAAATCAGGAGGGGCGCCGCGCATCGGCTGCATCGGGCGGATCGCGCCGGAAAAGGGGCAACTGGAATTCCTGCTGGCGGCGCGCGCGATTTACGAACAGATGCCGGAATGCCGCTTCGCCGTTTACGGAGCAACCCTCTTTGACGAGCCGCGTGCGCAGGCCTACGAGCGCGCAGTGCATCATGCGGCTGAAGGGCTGCCGGTCGAGTTCCAGGGCTGGATCGATGATGTGTACAAGGCACTCGCGCGACTGGATCTGCTGCTGGTGCCCTCCGCGGCGCACGAGGCGACGACCCGTGTCATCCTCGAGGCCTTCGCTGCGGGGGTGCCGGCGATTGCATTCCGTTCCGGCGGAATCTGTGAGGTGATTGAAGAGGGCAGCAACGGGCTGCTGGTGGATTCCGCGGCTGCGATGGCGGCGCGGGCCATCGAGTTGTTGCGCGCGCCACGAGAGTGCGCGTCCATGGCGCGCGCGGCCAGAGCGTCGTGGGAACGCCGGTTCACATTGCAGCGCTATGGCTCCGCGGTCGCGGAATTTGTCGCCGGCGCTGCCAATAGCAGGCGAAACAGACCGGCCGATACGACGGCAAGCGCAGCCGCTCCGCAGAGCACCGCGCTGTAACCGAAGCGAGCGAGCCAGGGACCCGCGGCGAAGGCCGCCACGGCTTGCGCGGAGAAGGCGACGAAGTAGGCGAGCCCGGCCGCGCCGCCGCGCTCGCGCTCCTGCACGCGGTCCATGAGCAGCGTATTGAGCCCCGGCTCGCTCATCCACTGAAACGCCATGTACGCGATGTACGCCGCGGCCGCGGCTGCAGCAGGAGGCATCGCAGCGAGCGCGGCCAGACCGAGCGCCGTGGCGGCCATCATGCACGCGATGCCGCGCGCGATTCCCATTTTGCGGAACAGCCACGGGGCGGCCAGGACCGCCAAAACCTGCACCGCCTGCGATCCGGAGAAGACCAGACCGATGCGATCCACGGGAAAGCGCAGGCGCTCAAAATAGGCGTTGAAGAAGGGATTAAACGCGCCCGTGGCCAGGTTCCAGAGTGCGAAGGGCGCCAGGTAGCGAATCAGGAACGGGCCGCGGGGATAAACAGAACGCCCGATTTTCGCACGATCGCGCTTCAGGCCCGCAGCAGGCCAGAGCGCCAGCGCACACAGGGCCGCGGCCAGCAGAAGGGCCGGCTGCTTGCCGTGAATCCACAGCGGCAGTTTGCCGCCGGCCCAGCCGCCCGCAATCCCCACCCCCAGCATGGTTGCGAAAAACAGGCTGAAAGCTTTGGGCCGGAGCCGCTCGGCGACGGCGCCGGCGATGGTGGGTCCGATCGCGACTGCCCAGGCGGCGAAGAGCAGTCCGTTGCCGAACGCAAGCGCGATCAGCACCGGCGCCGAAGTTACCAGCGCCCTCGCCGCCGTAAGCGCGGAGATGCCGCCGATCGCGCCCAGCAGCACACCGCGCAGGCCCCAGCGCCGCACAGCAACCGCCGCCGGCAGAGCACCCGCCACGCAACCGATGGCGCTTGCGCCGGTCACGCGGCCCAGCAGATCTTCCCGAAATCCCAACTCCAGCAGCCGCAGGTTGTAGAGCAGCACAAACACGAAGAGCGCGAAATTGAAGAGAACGGCGGCAGCCAGAAAATTCCAGAACTGCCGCCCCAGGGGATTGATCTTCCACCACCATCGCGCGCCGGAAACGCCCAGCCGGGGCAGCGACGCGGCGTGATGGCGGGCGCGGGAGCCGACATATGCGGCATAGCGCACTCGCGCGAGCGCGCGGCGCCTCACGGTCATCTTTTCCGCGGGCAGGTGAATGGCGTCCACCGGGCCCGGCAGGTTGGCGGGCAACAGGCGGCGACGCAGAACGCATACCGCATCGCGGCGCGATTCCAGCAAGCTCAGATGGAGCCACAACTCCTCTTTGCGGGCCGCGAAAAGAGTGGCGATGGGAGCAGCAGCGAATTCCCCGAACCAGAGGCGCGCGGCCGCGGGTAATTCCGCCTCGGCCTCCTGCGCAGCACAAGACAATTCGCAGCCGAACCACTCGGCTGCAAAACGAAACACCACGGCCTGGAGGCGGCGCAGTGCGGGCGAATGAACCGCGGCCCAGCGGCGCCAGAAGGCCTCATCGCCGCGCCGGGCCTGGAGAAGCAGGGCGATCTCGTACGCGTGAAACGGGCGCACGCTGCCGCGCAGAACATGCTTCAGAAAGTGCAGCGCGGCATACGCCAGGGCATCTGGAGGCGCGAGCGCATCCATGGCAATGCCGGCAATCTCACGACGCTCGCGGCGAAGCCAGAATGCATCGATGTCGGGGGCCGAAAGACGCTCCACTGCGGCGTTCCAGAAGCGGAAATGCAGCTCGATGGCAATCGGGATCTCGGGATCGAAGTAATCGCCGCGCCACTCCCAGCCGGTCTTGCGAATCAGGGCAGGCAGATGGTCGGTGGGAAAGCCTTCCATTGCGGCCAGCGGCTCATAGCCGAGCGCCAGCACGGCATCGCGCGCCTGCAGGACCGATTCGCGCGGGATGAAGAGATCGATATCGTATTGCAGGCGGCGCTCGGGGCGGGCGACGAAATCGGGACAGTGCGCGAGCCCCTTCAAGGCGAGAAAAGGGATTTCACGCGAAGCCAGCGCGTCTGCAACATCGCGGTAGAGCCCTTCGATGCAGCCGAGCCGCACCAGGTTGCCGGCGGAATCGCGCTGCAATCGGGCACGGACGAACTCCGGCGCTTCGAGATCGCGGTCGAGCAAAGCCAGGGTGAGCTGCGCGCGATCGGCGAATTCCAGAGCCTCGCGCCACTGGCGTTCGTCGAGCGCGGCGAGCAATTGCGGCGCAGGCTCGCGTAGATGGAGCGCCGCCAGAACGGCGGCGGCCGGACGCGGTACATGCGGACAGGCAAGCCAGCGATTCAAGTTAGAAGTCGTAGCGCAGCGCGAACTGCATGCGCCGCGGCGCTCCCGAGCTGAAAATGCGGCCGAAAAAGGGGCCGAAATCGGGATTCGGTCCGGGAATTCCCCAGTTGGGATGGTTGAAAATGTTGAAGCTGTTGGCGCGGAATTCGAGGGTGTGGCGCTCGCCTACGCGGAACTGGCGGGAAAGCGCGAGATCGAAAATGTTGTTGCCGGGGCCGGGCAGAATGTCGCGACCGGCATCGCCGAACGTGAACGGCGCCGGCGCGGTGAAGGCGCCGGTATTGAAGAATTCGGTGGAGTTGCGCAGGCTGCACGGCAGCGAGATGCTCTGGCCGGGCACCAGGTCGGGGCGGTTGGGCGTGCCGGAGTTGGCGAAATCCAGGGAGAAATAGAACGGGTTGAGCGGCGTACCATCCTGCAGCGTGACGGTGCCGCTGACGGACCAGTGACGCAGCAGGCCGTAAGCGGCGTGCGCATCCGGCAGACGGTAAACGTACGCCGCACTGACGCGCCGGCCGGGGTTCGAGAACGAAAGACCACGCTCCAGCCGCAGATTGCGCTCGTCCTGAGCGCCGACGCTGTCGAACAGGCCGGGAATGATGGTATCGGCATCGTCGATGGATTTCGACCAGACGAAGCTGGCGAGCAGCGACAGGCGCGGAGACAGGCTCTTCTCGGCTTTCACCTGAAACGATTGATACGACGAATTGGCGATGTGCTGGCGCTGAATGATTTCGCCCAGATCCGGGAACGTGCGCAGCGCCTGCAGATCGCCGGGGCGCGGCGGAAGGTTCTGGCCGACTTCCAAGTGGGCAGGCGTGTTGAACTGGCGGAAGCGTCCGAGGTGCGTCCCCTTGGAGCCGATGTAGGCAATCTCGAGCAGCAGCTTGCGCGGCAGCTCATGCTGGAAGCCGGCGGTCCATTGCTGGACATACGCAGTGGGCGCATGGGGATCCACTCCGAAATAGCTGGGGAAACCGGTGGAAGCGGTGGAGGCGAAGCCGTCGCGCGTGGTGAGCACAGGCAACTGGCCGCCTTCGGTTTCGTTATGCACGTTGGAGAGTCCGTTCAACACCAGGTCGTAGGTTTCGACGGCGATTTCCTGGCTGTAATAGATGCCGTAGCCTGCGCGAAACACGGTCGTGCCGCCGGGGAGCGGCAGTTTGGGCAATTGCCAGGCGAGCCCGACGCGCGGCGCGAAGTTGCGCGGATCGGGTGCGACCGCGGAATTCACGCGCTGCAGGGCAGGCGCGGCGGGGAGCGTCGAATAATTCAGGTTCAGCAGATTGTCGCGCGCTTCGGTGTACGGCGACGCGTATTCGTAGCGCAGCCCCAGATTGAGAGTGAGGCGAGGAGAAACGCGCCAATCGTCCTCCACGAATCCTGCGAAATCGTTCTGCCGGAGGTAGGCCTGGCCGGAGCCGCCGGTGCGCGTCGTATCCTGCGGGTAGCCCAGCAGGAAATCGGCGAAGGGATCGCCGCTGCCCACGCCGGAGCCATCGGCGCTGGTGAAGACACCGGAGTAGTCGTATTCGCCGCGCGTGTTGTTGCTTTGCAGGTAGTTGAACTGAAAGTGTAGATACTGGACGCCGAATCTCAGGGTGTGGCGGCCGCGTTCGAGAGCGAATGTATCGCCGGCCTGCCACAGGTTGTCGCGCTGCACCTGAGGCAGCGTGGGCGAGTCGGTCACCATGGAGTAATCCGTGGCGTTGAAGTAGGGCAATCCGAAATCGAACGCGTTAGTGTCCGGATTGGCCAGGCCGAGCTGCTGCTCGACGTTGGTCTTGAATGCGCTCTCGGGCACGTCGAGCATGCGCAGGCGCGTGAACGCGAGCCGCGCTTCGTTGACCCACGACGTGGAAGAGCGGATGTAGCCGGCGGCGGCCTGCTGCGCGCGCACCTGTTCGCTGGTGGGCAGCTCGGGAAATGAGCCGGCCACGATGTTGCTTTCCCCGTTGAAGGTGTAGCGCGCAGTCAACAGACTGCCGGCGGCGAACTCGTGGTCGATGCGGCCGCTGGCGGCATCGTTGGTGGTGTGGTTGGGCGTCGCATCCAGGTAGTTGCCGCCCGGGCTATTGCTGTTGGGAAGGGGCTCGTAGCGCGCCAGGAAGGTTTGGGCAATCGGGTCGAGGCGGTTCTGCGGAATGACATTGCCGGGGAAGGGCGTACGCGCCGAGGCGTTCGAGGTGAGCGGATCGTAAATGGAGTTCTGGCCGCTGAAATCGCCGGAGCGCGTGGCGGCATCCGGCACGAGGCTGAGGGCCGCATTGCCGGACTTCTGTCGCAGGCCTTCATAGATCCCGTAAAAGAATGTGTTGTGGCCGTGCGGCACGGGGCCGCCGGCCGAAGCGCCGAATTCATTCTGTCGAAAGATGGGCCGCGGCAGCGTAGGGTCTTCGAAGTAATTGCGGCCATCGGTTGCTTCGTTGTCGAAATACTCGAAGACGCTGCCATGCAGGCTGCGGGTGCCGGATTTCGTGATGACGTCGATGGCGCCGCCGCCGTTTTGCGGGAACTCCGCGGAAGCGAGCAGCGATTGGATGTGAAACTCCTGTACCGAATCCATGGGCGGGTAGACGGCGATGGCGTAAGTATTGCGGTCGGTATCGTAAGCGCCATCGAGCAGAAACGCGTTATTCGTGGAGCGGCTGCCGTTGATGGGCGGACTCAGAGCGACCGATCCGCGCGAGCCTTCCTGAATATCGTTGACCACGTCGTGCACGAAGCCGCCAAGCTGCCGCGGGATGGCGCCTGGACCCAAAGTGATCAACGCCACCACGTTGCGCGAGTCCAGAGGCAGACCGGAAATGCGCGAGGAATCCATGCGATAACCGATCGAAGCATCGCTCGATTCGACGGGCGATACGGAAGCGTTGACCGTGATCCTTTCTTGCGCCGGCCCCACGGTAAGCCGGATATCTTCGACCGCCTTCTGGTTCACGGAGAGCTCGATGTGATCGGCCTGATATTGCGCAAATCCCGGCTTCGCGACAGTCAGTGAGTAACTGGCCGGCAGTAAGTCCTCAAACAGATAAGTGCCGGACTTATCGGTCAGTGTGGAGCGGGAAAAGCCGGTATCCGGCTGGGTAAGTGTGACGGAAGCCCCGGCTACCGTCCCGGTGGCGTCGGTAACTGCGCCCGAAAGGCGAGCGGCGCCGACCTGCGCGCTCGCCGCGGCCGAAATCAGGAGAATGGCAATTGCGAGTTTCATGAAGTTTTCAAACGAGCAACGATTGTGGAGAGCAGTTCGAGTGCGTCTTCCCAATCGCGGTAGTGGAGACGGAAGCCGGGCACGCGCAGCAGTTTACGCCGTTCCCGTTCCAACCGGCGGTCGGTCTCTTCACCGTAGCTGGCATATGCGCCGTCGCGTACGAGTTCCTCCCAGAGGGCGGAAGATGGCAGCGTTTCCAGGCGCGGGGTCGCGTTAACCGCGCGGCGCAAAAAGACAAGGGCGTTCACTGCGGAGCGGGGCGCTGTAAGAATTCCGGGAAGTTCCGCCGTGCGCACCTCGATGGCGATCTTTCCATTGGGGCGTGCGCGCGCGATAGAGCCGGCTAGTTCCGGAAAGAGCGCCGGCGCGTCGTGGCGCAGGCGGACGCGGTGCGGGGCGCCGATCGCGTGAGGATGCTCGACCTCCGGCAGCAGCCAGGTGCAATCGTCGGAAACATACGTCCAGCCCGCGCGCGCGCAGGCGTAGGCGAGAGTGCTCTTGCCGGCGCCCGAAGGTCCGCAGAGGAGAATACCGGAGCCGGAGCATACCACGCACGCGGCATGCACGGGCGCAACGTGGCGCTGCGTCAGCAGGATGAGAGCCATGGGGTCCAGGAAGAACCAGCGGAACCAGGCGTGATCCGCAGCGGTGCGGGCCGAGACGAAGGCGTAAGCGAACAGCGCGCGCAGATCCAGAACCGCGAAGTTATCGGGACAGGAGACGATGGAAAGCAGATGGCCTTGCGATCGGAAAGAAGGCTCGGGAGCCAGCGGCCCCTGTTTTCGTACGACGATCCGTAGTTCCAGAGGGGCGCGGTCGAACGCCGGCAGATCGTCGCCCCAGCTTTCTCGCGCCGCTTCCTGCACATCCAGCGAGTTACTCGACACAGTAACTGGGAAACCGGCGGGATAGTAAGTCGCGGAGTGAGACAGCTCCACTTCTCGAAGAAGCGGATCGCAGAATCTCTGTTTCAGGTCACCCGGGGCGGCCACATGTTTTTGATAACATGGGCGGACCTTTGCAGTTGTAAATCTGGTGAGTGCGGCGGTGCGGCGCGGCGCGGCGGGCGTATGCTGAAGCCGTGCGCTGCGCGATTGTGCATTACTGGCTGATGAACCGCCGGGGCGGCGAGCAGGTGCTCGAAACATTGGCCCGGCTCTTGCCCGGAGCGGATATCTTCACACTGTTTTGCGACCCGGCGGCGCTCACACCCGAGTTACAAGCGCACAAAATCACCACCAGTTTTCTGAATCCGCTGCGCCGGCATTACCGGTCGCTGTTGCCTCTCATGCCGATGGCATTGGAGGGCTTCGACCTGCGCGGTTACGACCTGGTGCTGAGCAGCGAATCCGGGCCCGCCAAAGGCGTTCTCACTTCCGCCGACACGCGGCACATTTGTTACTGCCACACACCCATGCGCTACCTCTGGGACCTGTATCCCGCATATCGCGATGAATGGACGCGCGCGCGATGGAAGCGCGCCGTGATGGCGCCCCTGGCCAATTATCTGCGGCTCTGGGATTATTGCTCGGCGGCGCGCGTTGACCGCTTCGTGGCCAACAGCCGCAATGTGCGGAATCGCATTCGCAAAACCTATCGCCGCGATGCGGATGTGATCTATCCGCCGGTGGAGGTCGATTCGTTCTACTGGCGCCCTGCGGAAGATTTCTTTCTGGCGGTATCGGAACTGGTGCCGTACAAGCGCCTGGACCTCGCGGTCCGTTATTTTTCACACACGGGCCGGCGGCTGCGGATTGCAGGCAGCGGTCCGCAAATGCGCGCGCTGCGGCGGGGCGCCCCACGAAACGTCGAGTTTCTGGGGAGGGTTTCGGATGATTCGCTGCGGGAACTATACGCGCATTGCCGCGCGTTTCTGCTGCCCGGCGAAGAGGATTTCGGAATTACGGCAGTCGAAGCGCTGGCCAGCGGAAAACCGGTGATCGCACTTGGCCGCGGCGGAGCGCTGGAATCCGTGCCGGATTTCGGCGGCGTTTTTCACGCCGAGCCTACCGTGGAATCCCTCGGCGGCGCGGTGAACGAGTTCGAGCGCCGCGAGCCCGATTTCATCCCCGAGCGCCTGCAACACTATGCCGCCCGGTTTTCCCCGGCTGCGTTCGCGCGCGAGATGGGAAGGCTCCTGGCCGAAGCGGAGAATCCGGAGCCCGCGCGCTTTTACAAGACGTTTACACTTTGAACACCAGCCGCGTCTGCGTTCTCCCTAACATTGCACATGGGAGGAGCCGTTTTATGGACGCGATCTACCGCGATCAGCATCTTACGATCGATTTCGACCGCCGCACGGTTGCGATGGATTCCAAGAGCTTGGTAATGACCGACAAAGAATTCGACCTTCTGGCGTTTTTGGTGCGCCATGCGGGAATGGTGGTTTCCCCCCAGGCCCTGCTCGCGAACGTCTGGAGTTACAGCAGCGAAGCGCGCACGCGCACGCTCGACGTGCATTTGAGCCGCCTGCGCAAAACGCTCGCGCCGTATGGCGACGTGTACCTGGAGCGGGTCTTTCGTATGGGCTGCCGGTTTCAACCGTGCAGCCGCGCCATGCAGCTATCCGCGTGAAGCCATCGCGTCTTCGCAGCCGGGGTGGCCGCAGTTGCAGGCCAACTCGGTGGTGTCTTTCGCATCCTGACAATATTGGCTGCAATACCTGCTGTCCGGCGCCGCCTGGCAGTTACAGGCCGGGTGAGCGCACTTCGCATTGGTTGCCATCAGATCCTCCGGCTCGAGTCTGACACAGACGGCACAAAAGCGAGGTTCGGGAACTCACGCAAGCGCGCTATTCGGCGGCAAACCCGAGAGCCTGCTGGGCGCTGCGCACATGTTCGATGACGGCCGCGGCGTCCCGCTGAATGGCATCGGACGGAATGTGCCGAACCGCGGGGATAGCGGCATCGTAACGCTGGCGCTCTTCGCCCGCCTCTTCTGAGGCAGTCAGGTCCTGTAGCAGGGAACGCGCCTGGATTTCCACTTGATCGAAGTTACCGGCGCGGGCGTGCGCTTCAATACCTTTCAGCACCATGACCGCAGTCTTAGGAGCGATGACCATCGCTCAAATCATAGCGCCGGCGGAAGTTTTAAGGTGGGAAGAAAAGAACATTTCGGACAACACCGGGAGAGGCGGGCGGAGGATACCCGCCTCTTCCGGCTGGGAGAACCCGTCCGCTGGACTACTCGAACTGCAGGGTCTGGTCGGAACCGCCCAGGTCGATGGTGGTGATGTGGGAGTTGTTGCCATCCTTCTGGGTTTCGACGGCAGTCTGTTCGTGCTTCTGGGTATTCTCAACCTTCACGGGCGCGACGAAGGTGTGGTTGGTCTCGATGTTCGTGAACACTGCGTTGGCGCCTTCCACCTTCAGCCGGTACTGGCCCGGAGCCAACTTCACGGCACCCGCCTGGGTGGTGGTGGGGAGCAGGATTTCGTAGGACTTCGCGCTGGCGATCGAAATGGTCGAAAGGGCCAGGGCGGCGATGGTCAACAGGGATTTCTTGGTCATTTTGGGTTCTCTCTTTTCTCTTTAAGGTTTTGATTTTGCAGCCGTTCTGGCTTGCAATGGTATAGGCGGGAAGCACCCCTGGAGGGTAACTACCGTCCGCAGGGGATATCTGCTCCCGGCGAGGCGGGAGCCGTTACCAGACGAGCCGATAGCTCTCGCGATAGCGCAACAACACGCCCGGCCGGTTCACGCGCAGGCGGATTTCGTGGAGCCCCTCCGGCGCGTCTTCGGGCGCGTGAAAACCCAGGGTGTAACTGACGCTCAAATCGTCCAGCGCGAGCCGCATCCCTTCATCGAGGTCGTTGCGGTCGGCGAATACCGTACCGCCGGTGCGTCCGGCCAGTTCCTCCATGGTGCCGACAAAACCGCACGCTTTCACCGTGAGGCCGCAGGCATCGATCGCATACACCGCCACATCGCCGGTATTCAGCTTCGCCAGGAGGTTTTCGATTTCCCGCACGTAGACCAGTTCCGCCGGGCGCGCGCCCCTCACTACGCCGCCGTCGTTTACAACCATGGGAAAGCCTGCCGTCACCCAGATCAGGCTCTTCCTCCCGGGCACGTGCGCCAGTTGGGTGGCAACCGTCGCGAAGGCATGCGCAGTATCTTCGACTTTCCGGTTGAGGTCAAAAAGCTGTTCTTCGACCGTCAGGCGACCCGCGACGGGGGGATCCGGTTCGAGTTCGACCTCCTCCAGCACTTTGATCAGTTCATCGCGGTCGTCGGTGAAGTCGAGAAGCAGTCCGGGGTCCGGTCCCAGAAGATAAAGCGCGATTCTCTGCCTCGGCTGAACGCGGCGTAACAATTTGATGGCGCTATCGCGCGCCGCGAGCTGTTCGACGTATTTCGTGTTGACCCAATCGAGCAGAATCAGGGCATAGCCGGGCGATGTGTCCACGGTTCCGTTTGCGCCGGCGGCTGGAGCTTTCGCGGACGCAGCGCCGCCGCGATTTGCTACGAAAAGGGTGACGGGCTGCGGCCTGCCGTTATCCCGAAGCTCGAAATCCTCCGGCCGCAGGTCGGCAATCGGGTTTCCCTTGGAATCCGTCGCGACCACCCGCACCTGCACCAGGTTGGTGGTGGATCGAATGACGGCGCCATTTCCGCCGGGCGGCTGTTGTGCGAACGCGGCCGCCACAGCCAGCAGAATCCCCCCACAGTACCGCATGCTGCGAGGGCGCATGACAACCGCCGCGGGTTACGCGGACTACCGTTTGCGCACCTCCACCAGCGCGTTTTCCTGCACGGCGTCGCTGGGGTTGGAAATGACCAGGTCTCCCGGCTGGAGCCCGGAGAGAATTTCGATTTCGGCGCCCAAATCCTGGCCCAGCGTGACCGCGCGGAAGTGCACGCGATGATCCTCAGTCACCACCGCGACCTTGGAGCCGGACTGATCCGTGATTACCGTATCGCCCGGCACGCGGAGAGCCGGCGCGGCGCGGTGCGCGGTGAACCGGACCTGCGTATACATGCCCGGTTTGAGTTTTGCGGCGGAGTTGGGGGTCTCGAGAATCACCAGCATGGAGCGCGAGTTGGTATCGAGTGAGTTGGATACATTCGTGACACGAGCCGTGAACACTTCGCCCGGCAATTCCTGCACCCGCAACTGCGCCTCCTGCCCGTTGTGCATCTCTTCCACGTAACTCTGGGGAACGTTGACGAATACGCGGATGGGCTGGATCCGCGCCACACGGAACATTTCGCGGCTGGAGCCGCCGTTGCCGGCGTTGATCAGCGTGCCGACATCCACGTTGCGCGCCGTCACGATGCCGTCGAAGGGCGCGGTGACGCGCGCGAAAGCTTTCATCTCCTGCAGACGCGCCATGTTGGCCTGGTTGGCGCGAATGGTGTCCTGCGCGGTCGCCAACGAGGCCTCGGCCTTGGCGGTTTGCGCCTGTTTCACTTCGAAATCGGCCTCTTTCTCTTCGCGGTCCTGTCGTGAGACCACGCCTTTTTCGGCCAGGTGCTGCCAGCGGTCCAGGGTCGCCTTGGCGAGATTCAGATTGGCCTTGGAAAGGGCGATATCGGCTTCGAGTTCCTTCAGCGAAGCCTGCGATTGCTCCAGCGTGGCGCGCGCCTGGTTGATCTGCTGGTCGAGCTCGGGAGTTTCCAACTCAGCCATGAGCTGGCCGGTGTGCACGCGGTCGCCGATATCGACCAGGCGGGTTTTGATGAAGCCGTCGGCGCGCGCGAAGATGGGCGCTTCGATAATGGACTGCAGGTCGCCCGGCAGATCGATCGTGTCCTGCGCGGAGGCGAGATGGGCGGGCGAAACCAGCACTACGGGCCGCTGCGCCGCCGTTTCCGCGGCCGCCGCCAGCAGGCCTTTCTGCCGCGAGAGGCGCGGCAGCAGGCCGCCCGCGATACAGACCGCGACCAGCAGCCCCAGCATTGCGAAAAACACCAGAATCGGACGGCGGGCGGGTTTCGACCGCGGGGACTTTTGCGGCGCGGTCACAGCTCCACCTCCGCATTCCGCCCGAACCGTGGGGGCGTTCGCCGCAGGAGGCTGTACACCACCGGGACAAAGAACAAGGTCGCGACCGTGGCCAGCAGCAGGCCGCCGATGACGGCGCGTCCCAGCGGCGCATTCTGCTCGCCGCCTTCGCCGAGGCCCAAAGCCATCGGCAGCATGCCCACGATCATCGCGAGCGCCGTCATGATCACCGGCCGCAGTCGCGTAAAACCGGCTTCCAGCGCGGCCGTGGGCGCATCGGCGCCGGTGGCGCGCAGGTCGTTGGCGAAATTTACCAGCAGAATGCTGTTGGCCGTAGCCACTCCGATGCTCATGATCGCACCCATCAGCGACGGCACGCTAAGGGTGGTTTGCGTAACGAACAGCATGAGCACGATGCCCGCCAGCGCGCCGGGAAGGGCCATGAGAATAATGAACGGATCGAGCCAGGATTGGAAATTGACCACCATGACGAAATAAACCAGTAGGATTGCGAAGAGCAGTCCGATGGCGAGCCCGGCGAAGGAGCTGCGCATGGTCGCCACCTGCCCGCGCGTTTCGATGAAGCTGCCTTTGGGCAGCTTGGGCGTGAAGCCGCGGATCACCGCATCCACGTCGTTGGCCACCGCGCCCAGGTCGCGGTCCTGCACATTGGCGTAGACATCATAGAGCGGCTGCACATCGTAATGATTGACCACGCTGGCGGTGGTATCGCGCCGCAAAGAGCCGACGTTGGCGAGCAACTGCGGCGAGGCCGCGGCGGCGTGGATGGGGGTGCGCAGCAGCTCGCTGGTGGAATCGACGCGAAACTGCGGCGTCATCACGGAAATGGGGTAATCGACGCTGTTGCGCGGGTCGATCCAATAGTTGGGGGCGATCTGCGTGCTGGAAGAAAGAGAGATCAGCATGCTGTCGGCCACATCCTGCTGCGAAAGCCCAAGCTCGCGGGCGCGCGTGCGGTCCACGTCGAAACGCAGCTCCGGCACGTCGACTACCTGGTGGATGTGCACGTCCACCGCGCCCGGAATGCGCGCCAGGCGGGTTTCGATCTGCCGTGCCAGCGCGTAGTTCCTGGGCGCATTGGCAAGCGGGCCTACCACCTGGACGTCGATGGGCGCCGGCAGTCCGAAATTGAGAATCTGGCCCACGATGTCGGCGGGCTGAAAGAAGAATGTCAGGTTGGGGAACTCGCGAATGAGCCGCGTGCGAAGCTTGCGGATATACTCCCACGTGGAAGCGTGTTCGCCGGGGCGGAGCGAGACGAGCACCTCGCCGTCGAAATCGCCGATGGTGGCGCTGTCGCTCATCGCGATGTTGAAGCCCGAGTACGGAAGGCCGATATCGTCGAGCATGTCGCTCAGCTCGGCCGGCGGTATCACGTGGCGGATGGAGCTCTCGACCTGCGCGAAATACCGTTCGGTCTCTTCGATGCGCGTGCCGGCGGGCGCGCGCACGTGGAGCCGGATCTGACCGGCGTCTACTTGGGGAAAGAAATCCTCGCCCAGAAAAGGCGCCAGCGCCAGGCACGCTCCGCAGATCAGAATGAAGCCGCCAAAAACCAGCGGGCGGTGCGCCAGGGCGGATTCCAGCAGGCCGCGATACCCGTGGCGCAGAGCCTCGAAGCGCCGCTGGAAGGCCGCGTGAATGCCGCCGAAGAGGCCGTGGCCCTGCTCCTCGATAGCGCCCTCTTCGCCGCTGTAGCGCTCTACTTCGGCGGCCAGCAGGTAGCGCACCATGGTGGGAACCAGCGTACGCGAAAGCAGGTAAGACGCCATCATGGCCAGCACTACCGCCAGCGCCAGCGGCGTAAACAGGTAGCGCGCGGCGCCCGTCAGAAAGATCACCGGCACGAAGACAATGCAGATACAAAGCGTGGAGACGAACGCCGGGGTGGCGATCTGCATGGCGCCATCCAGAATGGCCTGCAGAATGGGCTTGCGCTGGCCCAGATTGCGATGGATATTCTCGATTTCCACGGTGGCATCGTCCACCAGAATTCCCACCGCCAGGGCCAGGCCGCCGAGCGTCATCACATTGATCGTTTCGCCCATCAGGTTCATCACCGCAAGCGAGGTCAGGATGGAAAGCGGAATCGAAACGCAAACTATGATGGTGCTGCGCCAGCTTCCCAGGAACAAAAGGATCATCAGGCCGGTGAGCAGGGCCGCGATCACAGCCTCGCGCAGCACCCCGGCAATCGCCGAGCGCACGAAGACCGATTGATCGAACATCAGGGTCAGTTTGAGCGAAGAGGGCAGCGTGGAGCGGATGCGCGGCAGGATGGCTTTCAGCCGCGCCACGATATCGAGCGTGGAAGAGCCTCCATTCTTGAGCACGGTGAGCAGCGCGGCGCGCGCGCCATTGTGGCGGACGATATTGGTCTGCACCGCGTAGCCGTCGCGCACGTGGGCCACATCGCTCACGTACACGGTGGCGCCGTGCGACTGCCGGATGGGCAGCCGATTGAACGCGGCCACCAGTTCCGGCGCGCTGTTGAGCCGAACGGGATATTCCTGGGCGCCGATTTTCACCGTTCCGGAAGGCAGGATGAGCGATTGCGCGTTGATCGCGTTCACCACGTCGCTCGCGCTCAGTCCCTGGGCGAAGAGCGCGCGCGGATTCAGGTCCACCGAAATCTGGCGCGGCCGCCCGCCGTACGGCAGGGGAAACGTCGCGCCCTGCACCGTGGACATCTGGGTGCGGATGAAGTTGTAACCGTAATCGTAGAGCTGCTGCTCGGTAAGTGTGTCGCTCGAAATGCTCAGTTGCAGAATGGGCACGCTCGAGGCGTTGTAGCGCAGGATGACCGGCGGTGTGATGCCCGTGGGCAGCGAGTGCAAAACCGATTGCGACATGGCCGCAAGCTGCGAAACGGCTGCCTCGACCTTTGCCTGTGGATGGAAGAAGACCTTAATGACCGCGACGCCCGGCAGGGATTCCGACTCGATGTGCTCGATATCATTCACCGACACGGTGAAGGCGCGTTCGCAGCGCACCGTGATGATCTCCGCCATCTCCTCCGGAGAAACGCCCGTATAGCTCCAGATGACGCTCACCACCGGAATATTGATTTCCGGAAAAATGTCGGTGGGCATGCGCACAGTGGCCAGTCCGCCGAGAATCACGATCAACAGCGCCATGATGACGAACGTATATGGGCGCTTGAGTGCGAGTTGGACGATCCACATGCCGGAACCCTGAACGGGAGCGAGTACCTATCTATGATAAACGGGCGAGCGCGGCTTTCGCTCCCGTCACCCCGCCGGCCCGGCCGCCAGGTCGATGGCGCGGCGCAGTTCGGCGATCAGCGGCTGAAAACTGGCGCGCTCCGGCGGCTCGAGGCGCTCGATGCGGGTCAGAGCATCGCGGTACACTCCTTCGGCATCGGACAACAGGCGAACTACGTCGGCGGGGCGGGACTGGACGGAATCGACCAGGCGAAAACCGATTTCGATATCGGCCTCAACCAACTCTACTTGTATGCGATGATCCGGAGTAGCACCGTATCGGCAAGGCAAAACAGGGCCTGCTTTCCTCAGCGATATCTTAGCGTAAACAGGCCGCTTGCGAGCGCGGGACAATTAGCTGAATGCTGAAGCTCACGTGGGCCCGGGCGGCGGCGTGGCGCGCGCGCCGCCACTATCTGGATACGCGCGCTCCTGCCGGGAGCATGCTAGCGGTTGCCAGCCGGCTCTGCGGGCTGCACGCCCAGGTGTTGTCCTCGGCCGAGTTGACCGCGTGGGCGCGGGTTGAAGGCCTGGAGCGCGGCGCGGTGCAACAAGCGCTTTGGGAAGAACGCACCCTGGTGAAGACGTGGGCCATGCGGGGAACTCTGCACCTGCTGCCCGCCGGCGAGTTGCCGCTGTGGCACGCCGCGCTGGGCACGAGTCTTCGATACCTGAAACCGGCGCAGTGGAAGAAGTATTTCGGGCTCACGATGAAACAGCTCGACCGCCTCACCGAGGCCATTGCAACCGCGCTGGATGGGCGCGTGATGACGCGCGATGAGCTGATGCGGGAGGTGGCGCGGTGCACAGGGTCGAAGGGACGCAGCGGGATTCTGTCGGAAAACAGTTGGGGCACCATCCTGAAACCGGCCGCATTCAGCGGGCAGCTGTGTTTCGGACCGAGCCTCGGGCAGCGCGTTCGCTTCACGCATCCCGATAGCTGGCTGGCGAACACACAGCATGCGGCGCAGCCGCGGCCGGATCCGCCGGTCGCTACGGCAGCCGTGGCACGGCGGTATCTCGCTGCTTATGCACCGGCCGCCTTTCACGACCTGGCGCGCTGGTGGAACGGCGGCGGCGTGACAACGGCCCGGCAATGGATCGCCTCGCTCGGCGATGCCGTCTGCCCCGTAGACGTGGAGGGCACACCGGCCTGGATGCTCGCCGAAGATGCGCGCGAATTGCGCCGGATGCCGCCGCTGCGCTCGGTGCGCCTCCTGCCCGGCTTCGATCAATACGTGGTGGGCGCCTCCTGGCATGCCGGACGCCTGCTGCCGGGGGATTTTCGCAGCCGCGTGTACCGGCCCCAGGGCTGGATTTCTCCGGTGTTGCTGGTCAACGGTCTGATGTGCGGCACCTGGCGGCACGAAATCAAAGGCAGTTCTGTCGCAGTGGAGATTGCGCCGTTCGAAAAGCAGCCTCCATGGGTGCGACGCGGCGCCGCGGACGAAGCCGAGCGCCTCGCAGCCTTTCTGGGCGGCGGCCTGCGCCTCGCCTGGAAATAGGCTACGGCAACCCCTCTACCTGCAAATCGCGAAAGAGGGCGCGGCCATGGCCAAAGAACGCCATGCCGGCCTGACCCCACGGGAAGGATCCGTCTGTCAGGCTGATGGCCTGGATTCCGTCGATGATCACCGCGATGCGGTCGCCCGTGCACTCGACCGCTGCCGCGATCCACGGGCTTGCCGCAACGGGATTGCGGGCCACGGCAGTCCATGGGACGATCGTCTGCTCGGCAAGACTGCTCCAGAACTTCTTCACGAGCTTATAGGCGTCCTGCCGCCCTTCTTGCACCAGCAGCAGGTAGTATCCGCGATCGTTCAGCCGGAAAATCAGCCCGCCATCTCCGCCGTGCGATTCGATCTTCACGGAGGCGCTGAAATTGGTGAACCACGGGCCGTAGGCCGCCAGGTTGCCGGGGTCGCGCGTGCCCAGGCCTTTTGCCGCGCTGGAAACGGAGATTTCATACGCGCCATCCACATAGCGCAGGCCGCTCCGGTTGGGCCAGCCGCTGCGCGCGTCGGTGAAATCTGCGCGGTACAGCATGAGTCCGTCCGGCGTCTTCGTGGTGTGCGGTTCCCAGGGGTAAGGATGGTCGGCCGCCGAAACTGCGCAGCTCGTGGTGGAAAAGTGCGGCAGCCCGGCGGCGCTGTCCTCGGCTCCCAACGCCCGGCGCGTGTATACCCTGGCGCCCGGGTGATTCACTTTGACTTCGATGCGCCGAAACTCGTCCGGCCGTTCGGTGTGATACGCCAGAGTGTATTGCGCGTGCAGGATGCCGAGGATGCGCGTCAATGCCTTCTCGAGATCGTGCTCATCGGAGGGGAAGAACGATTCCGCGCCCGTCTCCTTCGAAATTCTGGCGAACGCGGTGACCGGATTATCGGTCTGGTGCGAATTGACCAGGGTCACGAGCGGGCCGGACGTGTGATAGGTGTAGGCTTCGCCCGCATCGAAGAAACCGATGGTGAAGATCTGCGGAAGCGAAGCCTGCGCCAGGCGGATTAACTGATTGAGCATGAGGCGGCTGTGCTGGTCGGCGCCATCGGTGATGACAATCACGGCCTTCCGCAGATTGCGTGCGCCGCGCAGGGTGCAGAGAGCGGTCGAGAGGGCGTCGTAGAATGCCGTACCCCCGCCGCTCGTACCCAGCTCGCGGATCGGCGGATGCACCCGATCGTCCCCGGTGAGCGTTTGCAGGGGATAAACGGTATCGGTGAACTGCGCGAAATAGATTTCGTCCGCGGGCAGATTCCCGCGCAGCAGCGGCGGCAGAATTTCGCCGACCCGGCCCAGCTTGTTGCCGGATTGCATGCTGCTGCTGGAATCCACCAAAACCGCCAGACTGATGGGCTGCTCCTCGGCTCCAAAGAACGCGATCTTCTGCGGGCGTCCGTCTTCAAGGAGGGTGAAATCCCCGGCGGTGAGCCCGCGAATATCCCGGCCCTGGCGATCGGTGACCTGAACGGCAATCGACTGCAAATTGGCCTCGGCGGTGAACACCGGCAGCCTGTCTTGCGCGTGCGCGAAAGCGGCCAGAGAAAAGAGGCAGAGCGTGCGCTGCAACATCGTGGCGTCGTCGTGGCCAGGGTATCACCCCGTGTCGGGCCGGACAAATCTGTGTAGACGCCCTACGTGTTATAGAGTAGAATCACTACACAATGCATAAGGAACCTGCATCCCGTATCGAGCTCCTGCAGGGCACGCTCGACCTTCTGATTCTGCGCACGCTGTTGATGGGGCCTGCTCATGGGCACGCCATCGCCAGGCATATCCAGCGGACCTCGGAAGAACTGCTGCAGGTGGAAACGGGTTCGCTCTACCCGGCGCTGCACCGGTTGGAAGCGAAGGGTTGGATCGCGGCCTCCTGGGATCTTTCCGACAAAGGCAAACGGGCACGGTTTTACAAGCTCACGCAGGCGGGACGGAGGCAACTCGCCGCCGAACGGACGAAATGGGAGGCATTCGCGCGCGCGATGGGGCTGGTTTTGAATCCGGCCGGGCAGGAGGGGGAATGAACGTTTTCGTTCGCAAATTGCGCTGGCTCTTTCAGCGGCGGCGCAGGGAAGCCGAACTGCGCGAAGAGCTCGCGTTCCACCTCGAGGAGGAAGCGGAACAGCGGCGGGCGGGCGGATCGTCGGACGCGGAGGCGCGTTGGGCCGCGCGGCGCGAATTGGGCAATCTCGCACTTCTGCAGGAAGAGACCCGGGCCGCGTGGGGATGGACCTTGCTTGAACAGTTGCGTCAGGACTTGCGCTATGCGCTGCGCACCATGGCGGCCAATCGGCTGTTCAGCCTGCTCGCCGTCGCGTCACTGGCCCTGGGAATCGGCGCCAACACCGCAATCTTCAGCTTCATGGATGCGATCCTGCTGCGTTCCCTGCCGGTCGCAGATCCGGCATCGCTGGTGGTGCTGAATTGGCACGCGAAGCACGGAGGCCCGGATTTCGTGATGCAGAACATGAGCGGCAGCACGTGGGGCGATGCCAGGAGCGGCGAAACCAGCGGCATCTTCCCGTTCCCGGCATTCGAGCTGTTTCGCGGAAACACGCCGGTCTTTTCCAGCGTGTTCGGCTATTACCAGTCGTGGCTGGCGCGCAAGCTCAACGTGAGCGTGCGGGGGGTGGCCAATATAGCCGGCGGCGAATTCGTCACCGGCAATTACTTCGCCGGACTGGAAGTACCGCCGGCCGCCGGACGGCTGATTGAGCCGGATGACGACCGCGCGGGCGCGCCTCCTGTTGCGGTTGTGAGCCACGCGTTTAGCGAAAAACGGTTGGGCGGTGCGGCTCACGCTGCCGGGCGCACGATTCTGATCGATAACCTGCCGTTCACCGTGGTGGGCGTTGCCCCGACTGAGTTTTTCGGAGTCGATCCGGCGAGCGCTCCCGATCTCTACCTGCCGATGCACACGAACGAGCTGATCGGCTCGGCCAATCAATTCGGCTTTCGTCCGTCGGGTTACTATGACGCGCATTACTATTGGATCCAGGTCATGGCCCGCTTGCGCCCGGGCGTCACTCTGGCGCAGGCGCAAGCCGCGCTGGGTCCGGTATTTCATCGGTGGGTGAACGGCACTGCACGGAATGACCGCCAAAGAGCGGATCTTCCGGCGCTGGTTTTGCGCCCGGGCGCTGGCGGGCTCAGCACGCTCCAGCGCAAATATTCCAGGCCGCTGTTTGTGTTGATGACCCTGGTTGCGCTGATTCTGGCGCTGGCCTGCGCCAACGTGGCCAATCTGCTGCTGGCGCGCTCAGCCGCACGCAGCCGCGAGATGGCGCTGCGCCTGAGCGTGGGCGCCGGGCGCATGCGTCTGGTGCGCCAACTGCTGACGGAGAGCCTGCTGCTGGCGCTGTTTGGCGGCGCGATGGGAATCGCGCTGGCGATCTGCGGGATGCGGTTTCTTACCCTGCTGCTGGCCAACGGCCAGGCGAATTTCACGCTGCATGCGGAGTTGAACTGGCACGTGCTGGGAATGGCGGCCGGGCTTTCCCTTCTCACGGGAGTGTTGTTCGGACTGGCTCCGGCACTGCGCGCGACGCGCGTGGACGTGATGCCCGCCCTGAAGGAAATCCGCGCCGGCCAGCCGCGCGGCACTCGCCGGTTCGGCGGACTCGGGGCGAGCCATCTTCTCATGACCGCGCAGATCGCGATTTCTCTCGTGATGCTGGTCGCGGCCGGACTGTTCGTGCGCACACTTTCCAATCTGCAGTCGGTCGAGCTGGGCTTCAATCGCCGGAACGTGCTCCTGTTTCAGTTGGACGCGCGCAAGGCCGGTCACCGGGACCCGGAGGTCGCGCGATTCTATGGCGAATTGCGCCGGCATTTCTCCGAGATTCCGGGTGTGCAGAATGTCAGCCTTTCCGAAGACTCGCTCATTCAGGCGGGCACCGGCCTGCCCCTGGATCTCGCCGGGCAGCCGTTCGGAAGGAGCAGTGCGCTTCTCAACGTGGGGCCGGCGTTCTTCGCCACGATGCAGATTCCGATGCTGGCAGGCCGCGATTTCGACGAACGCGACGGTCCCGATGCACCCGCCGTTGCCATCATCAACGAAGCCTATGCCAGGGCCAGGTTCGGCACTCGCAATCCGCTGGGGCAGCACCTGATTCTGTGGAAACCGGCGACCGGACATCCCGTCGCGCGCGATATGGAAATCGTGGGAGTGTGCGGCAATGCGCGATACGGCGGCCTGACCCGGAAGTTTGGGCCGGTGGTCTACATGCCGTACAACCAGGGCTATCCGCGGCCCGACCAGATGGTGTTCGCGCTGCGCACTGGCGCGAATCCGCTGCGTTACTTGGATGCGGTCCGCGACATCGTTCGCCGCGCCGATCCACGCGTTCCCGTCTCCGATATTCGCACGCAGCAAGCCGACATCGACCAGGAGATCAACCAGGAAATCACATTCGCGCGGTTAGGCAGCGGTTTTGCGATTCTGGCGTTGATCATCGCATGCGTCGGCCTCTACGGCACTGTCTCCTACAACGTGGAGCGGCGCACCGGCGAGATCGGAATCCGCATGGCACTCGGCGCGCAGCGCGGCTCGGTGATGCGGATGATTCTGCGCCAGGTGCTGCTGCTCGCCGCCGCGGGTCTGGCAATCGGCACGGCCATCGCGCTGGACACCTCGAAATTCGTGAAATCGTTCCTGTACGGAGTCCAATCGAACGATCCCGTCGCGATGACCGCCGCGGCTCTGACGCTCCTCGCGGCCGCGCTCGTGGCCGGTTATCTGCCCGCGCTGCGAGCGTCGCGGATCGACCCCATGGCGGCAGTGCGCCACGAATGACTCAGTGCGCACCGTGATGGAGCTGCACTTTGCCCTTGAACATCGTGTAGACGATGACGAAATAACCGATCGCGATGGCCATCCCGATGCTCCACCAGATGAGCCCGATCGAGAGCGATTCGGGCGCGGCGGCGGCATTGGCAATCGTGATGCTGTTGGCCGCAACGTCCGAGGACGGCAGCAGCGTGGGGTACAGGGCGAAGGCCGCGCCCCCCAGGGTCGCAACAATGTACAGGCAAGAGGCCAGAAATGCCTCGCGCTCGCGTGCCGCGCGCGTGAACCAGAAAATTCCCAAGAGACCGAGAGCTGCGAGTGCCGGAATCGTCCAGCCAACAGGCTGCGCACGATAGTTGTCAAGCAACTCCGGCCGGATCGCGATCGTCGCCGCCAGTGCAATGGAGGAAAGCACTGCCACCGCGGGCCACAGCACATGCACTATACCGCGCAGCCGGCGGTTGAGATCGCCCTCGCTTTTGAGAATCACATACAGCGCGCCGTGCAAAGCGACCGCGGCCAAAGTCGCGACCGCGCAACAGATGGTGTACCAATCGAGAATCCCGGGCTTTGCACCGGGCAGAAAATTCGTCCACAGCGGCACGAAGAAATAGTGATCCGGCCCGAGCGGAACACCGCGAATCACGTTGCCCAGTGCCGCGCCGAAGAAAACGATCAGCAGGATGCTGGCCGCCGAAAACGCCGCGTCGAAAAAGGCTCGCCACAGCGGGTTCGCCAGATGCATGCGCAGCTCGATTCCCAGCGCGCGCCCGAACAGCAGCCACAGCACGATATTCAGCGCCAGGTAAAAGCCGCTGAAACTGGATGCGTACAGCAGCGGAAAGGCATAGAAGAGAGTCCCGCCGGCGGCCAGCAGCCAGACTTCGTTGCCATCCCATACCGGGCCGATGGATTGCAAAATCGTGCGGCGCTCTTCGTCGGTGCGGGCGGCCAGCAGGTGCAGCGCGCCGGCCCCGAGATCGAAGCCATCGAGCACAACATAGGCGATCAGCATCAAGGCCACGAGCACGAACCAGAGGGTCTCCATCACTCGCCCTCCGAAGCGCCCGAAACGTTCAATGGAACGTATGCCGCTTCGCCGGCGCGGAGGCCGGGACCGTGGTCGAGCTGACGCGCTACCAGAAACACCAGAAGCAGCGACAGCATCGCATAGAGACCCATGAACCCGAGCAGCGTGAAGAGCCCGTTCGCGGCGGAGACGTTCAGCGAGTAGCCTTCCGACGTGCGCAGCAGGCCGTAGACCAGCCACGGCTGGCGGCCGACTTCCGCGGTCATCCAGCCGGCGATGTTGGCGATGTAAGGGAACGGAAACGCCAGCATCAGAACCCACAGCATCCATCGCGTGTGGAACAGCGTGCCGCGCCAGAGCAGCAGCACCGACAGACCCATGACGGCAACGAAGAGCGTCCCCAGCCCGGCCATTACGTGATACGAGAAATAAAGCAGCGGAATATTGGTGGGCCAATCGTTCTGCGGGAAGGCGTCCAGGCCCTTGACCTGCGCGGCAGTGGTGCCGTAAATGAGGAAGCTCAGGACCTTGTTTACAGCGATGGGATTATCGATGCGGCGGTGCTCGACATCCGGCTGGCCGATCAGCACCATCGGCGCGCCGGCTTCGGAGTGGAACAGGGCCTCCATGGCGGCGGTGGTGACGGGCTGATGGAACGCCATGTAGCGCCCGTGCAGGTCGCCCGTGGGGAAGATCTGGAGCGTGCACGCGATGATACCGGCGATGACGCCGGTTTTCACGAACAGGCGGCCGTACTCGGCATGGCGGTTGCCCAGAAGATAGAAGGCCCCCACGGCGGCGACCACGAATGAGCCCGTGATGACAGCGGCGCTCATGGTGTGGGCGTACTCGATCAGGGCCCAGGGATTGGCGAGCACCCCGAAAAAGCTGGTGACGCCGAAACTGCCATCCGCGAGCCTGGCGTAGGCCACCGGATGCTGCATCCAGGCGTTGGCGGACACGATGAAGAATCCGGAAAGCCACGAGCCGAGAAACACCAGAACCGCCGAACACCAGTGCCCGAAGCGGCTGAGACGGCCTTCGCCGAACAGAAACATCCCGAGAAAAGCCGATTCCAGAAAGAACGAAAAGACACCCTCCATGGCGACCGGCTGCGCGATGACCCCGCCGGTCAACTGCGAAAAGCGCGCCCAGTTCGTGCCGAACTGAAACTCCATCGGGATGCCGGTAACGACTCCAGCCAGAAAGTTGATGCCGAAAATCCGCGTCCAGAAGCGCGCGGCATCGTCGTAGACGGGCCGGCGTGTTTTCAGTCCCAGCGTCTTGAGTGCGACAATCAGCGGCGCAAGCCCCATCGTGAGTTGAGGAAAAATGTAGTGGTAGATGATGGTAAAGCCGAAGTGGATGCGGTGGATGAAGAGTGCATCGTTCATAAGGGCGGCTGAAATTTTATGATAGGCGCGTTTGGCAAGCGTTGGCGAGGAAAAGAAGGTCACTGCCGTGTTGGCGGACGCAGCAATTGAGCCGGCAGTTTGGAAAGATACGTCAGGCGCTCGACCATCGGCAGCAAACGGCGCACCGTTCGACCGTGCAAGAGCAGACTTCCAGTTACCAGAGCCGGGTGCGGAATGGTGGTGCAGCAGCGCGCACAGATATCGATTTCGCCGGCGCGTCCGGTGGCATGGAGAGCCCGCATGCGCTGCATGGCATCCGAATTCCAGATCTGGAGCAGCGACTCGGCCGGCAGGACGCCCACCGGCGCGCCATCCAGCATGTAGCTCTGGCAGCAGGGGTAGACATCGCCGTTCTGCTTGACATACATGGGTCCGCGCCAGAGGTAATGGCATGGGTGGCTCCACTCGCCGGCGGCGTGGCCGGCATCGGGGCGCATCAGGTTGGTCTCGTCCTCTTTGATGCGAATCTGATCCACGCCGGGAATGGCGCTCCAGAAGGCGATGAAATCTCCAACCTCGGCGGCGTTGCCCTCCATCTTCACCATCTGCACCACAACTTGCAGGCGCGAGCGGCGCTCATGCTTCATCTTCGCGAAGCGAACGAAGTTGTCGCGCACTTTCTCGAACTTCGCGCCTTTGCGGTAGAACTCGAAGGTCTCCTTTTTGGCGCCGTCGAAGCTCAGGGTGATCTGCTCGAGCGGCGAATCCAGAATGCGCGCGGCGGTGCGCTCGTCGAGAAACGTGCCGTTGGTGGAAAGCAGGCTCGAGACGCTGTGGCGGTGGCAGAATTCGATGCGCTCAAAAATCGCCGGGTCCATGAACGGCTCGCCCAGGCCGATGAGCATCATGTGCTCGGCGGAGCCTTCGGACTGGCGAACCAGGCTCTGAAACACCTCGTCGCTCATGTCCGCCTTGGGTTGTTTGTGGGTCTCGCGCGGGCACATGGGGCAATAGAGATTGCACTTGGCGGTGGTCTCGACAATATACTCCACCGGCAGCGCGGCCAGCCGGGACCGGCGCGCAAGGTAGCCCCACAGCAGTTTGGCGCGGTTCCAAGCACCCATGCTACCCCCATTGTATCCAGTGGCACGAATCGGGCATCGTATGGGAGTGGACGAACGCGTCCGAAAGCTGAACAATGTGGCGCCGCGGAGGAGCGGCGCGTACGTCCTGTACTGGTGCCGCAAGAACCGGCGCGCGGAGTGGAACCACGCGCTGGAATTCGCCGGCTGTTTGGCGAATGAGCTGGGGCTCGGGCTGATGGTCTTCGAATCGCTCTCGTGCGACTACCCCGCTGCCAACGACCGCCTGCACACCTTTGCGCTCGAAGGCGTGCCGGAAATGGCGGCGGCGCTGCGCAAGCGCGGCGTCGGGTACCTGTTCCACCTCGCGCGGCGCAAAGGGGAACCGAGTCCGCTCGATGGCCTGGTGCTGGCGAATGCGGCGGCATTAGTCACGGACGACCATCCCCTGGCGCGCGTCTTCGAAAGGCCGCTGGACCTTGCCGCGTACGCCGTAGACGCAAGTTGTGTCGTCCCCGCGCACTGCTTTCCGGACCGCGCCTATGCCGCCTATTCTCTGCGGCCCAAAATCCGCAAGCGGCTGCCGGACTTTCTTTGGCCGGTGGACGCCGTGCGGCTGGGCAAGAAACGGGTGAGGGCGGCCGCGCCGTTCCATACCGAGGTGAGCGCGGAGAATATTCCGCGCCTTGTATCCGGCTGCGAGATCGATCACACCGTGCCCGCGGTTGCGCAAGCACCCGGCGGCCGAAGGGAGGCGCTGCGGAGGCTCGGACGGTTTCTCCGGTATGGCCTGAGGCGTTACGCGAAGTCGAAGAACGAACCTTCGGCGCATGCCACCAGCGGGTTGAGCCCGTACCTGCGCGCGGGATACATTTCGGCGCTCGAAATCGCGATGGCCGTCAAGCAGTATGCCTGGAGGCATCGCCTGATCGCCGATGAATTCCTCGAAGAGCTCATCGTACGGCGGGAACTGGCCTTCAACTTCGCATGGCACGCGCGGCGCCTCGACAGTCTCAAAGAGCTGCCGGAGTGGGCTCAGGCTACCTTGAAGGCGCATCGCCGCGACCGGCGCGACCCGGTCTACACACGCGAGCAGTTCGAATTCGCGACGACGTATGATGACCTGTGGAACGCCACGCAGAAGGAACTGCTGCTGCGGGGCGCCATCCACGGCTATTACCGGATGTATTGGGGCAAGAAGATTCTGGAGTGGTCACGTACCCCCGAAGAGGCGCTGGCGACGATGATTCATCTGCACGACCGTTACGCGCTCGATGGACAAGACCCCAATACCTACGCCAACATTCTCTGGTGTTTCGGGCTGCATGACCGTCCGTGGCCGGAAAGGCCCGTTTACGGCAGCGTGCGCTCGATGTCGCGGGCCGGAATGGATCGGAAAACGGATGTGGCGGCGTATCTGGAAGAGATCGCACGCCTGGAGCGAAGCGGCGGGGAGGCTGCATGAAAATCACGATTTCCGGGGCCTCGGGATTGATCGGGCGGAGGCTGCTCAAGACGCTGTCGGTGGAGGGCCACTCCCTTCAGGTGCTCAGCCGCCACGCCGGCACCAACATGCCGCGCGACGTCAAAGTGTGGGCATGGGAGCCATCCTCGAGCCTGCCACCGGACGAGAGCCTGCGCGACGCCGATGCCGTGATCCACCTGGCCGGCGAACCGGTGGCGCGGCGATGGTCGGCGGAAGCGCGCAAGCGAATCTGGGACAGTCGCGTAGAAGGCACGCGCCACCTCGTGCAGGCTCTGGCGAAGTTGGAGCACGGGCCTTCAGTCTTGATCTCCAGTTCCGCGGTGGGATACTACGGTTCCCGCGGCGATGAAGTCCTGACCGAAGAGTCGTCGCCGGGAACCGGGTTTTCGTCGGAGCTCTGCATTGCCTGGGAGCGCGAAGCACAAGCGGCCGAAGCGCTGGGAGTGCGGGTGGTGCGGGTGCGGACGGGCCTGGTGCTCGACGGGCGCAGCGGCGCGCTCGCGCGGATGCTGCCGCCGTTCCGCCTGGGGCTGGGCGGACCCCTGGGCAGAGGGAAACACTGGATGAGCTGGATCCACGTGGAAGACCTGGCCCGGATGATGGTGTTTGCCTTGACCGCCCCGGTCTCTGGCGCCATGAACGGCGTGGCGCCCGGGCCGGTTCGCAACAGGGAGTTTACGAAGGTGTTGGCGGGTGTGCTGCGGCGACCGGCTTTTTTCCCGGTGCCGCCTCCGGTTCTCCGTCTGGCGTTCGGAGGGATGGCCGACGTCATCCTCGCCAGCCAGAAAGTTGCCCCGCAAGTGGCGGAAAATGCGGGCTTCGAGTTCCGCTTTCCGGAACTGCAACCGGCGCTCGCCGACGTGCTGAAGTATAATAAGAAAGATCAGTGAGAGGTGTTGTGTCCCTGCGTACCTACTTCCGTTTATTCACCCATAGCATGCTGTTGCCCATTCTGGAAAGTGGCGAAGAAACCCTGGTAGGAGGGCAGGCCGTTCTGGAAGGTGTAATGATGCGCGCGCCGCACAGTTACTGTGTCGCAGTGCGGAAACAGAGCGGGGAAATTGTCACCGAAGAGATGCCCCTGGCGCGCATCTCCGAGCAGTACAAGATCTTCAAGTACCCCATCTTCCGCGGCTGCGGCACTCTCTACCAGGCGATGAAACTGGGGGTGAAATCGCTGCAGTTTTCCGCGCGGACCGCCATGGAAGACCTGGCGCCGGAAGGCGAAAAGCCGCCCAAGGAGCTTCCCAAGTGGGTCATGATCGGGAACCTGGTGGCGATGCTGGGCTCGTTCATTTTCCTCTACAAGTTTCTGCCGCTTTACCTGGCCACCAAGCTCGGCACGGTGGTGCCCGCGCTTTCGAGCGTGTGGGGAATCAACATGACCGATGGCTTCATCCGCATCGGAATCTTTCTGACGTTCATGTTCCTGATCTCCAGGATGCGCGATATTCACCGCGTCTTCGAATATCATGGCGCGGAACACAAAGTGGTTTTCAATTTTGAATCCGGCAAGCCTGTAACGGTGACGAACGCGCAGCAGTTCCAGACGTTTCATCCGCGTTGCGGCACGAGCTTTTTGATGCTGCTGATGCTGGTTTCGCTGGTGATCTACATGTTTATTCCGGTGCACGGCTTCATGGCGAAGCTGGCGATCCGAATCGGGCTGCTGCCGGTGATCACGGGTGTGTGCTACGAAATGATCCGCTTCGCAGCGCGCCGCCCCGGTTCTTTCATGACGATGCTGACCGCGCCCGGAATGTGGCTGCAGCGCATCACAACCAAGCCGCCCTCCGACGACCAGGCGGCGGTGGCCATTCACGCGCTGGAAGGCGCGATGGCACTGGAAAAAGCGCAGGGTGGCGAACTGGTCATCGCCTGAAGCCCGCCAATCAGACATGCAATTCGTTCAGAGGCTCGAGCAGCTGGAAAAGCGCTTCGAAGAGCTCAATCAACAGATGGCCGATCCGGCCGTGATCTCCGACGCGGAGCAGTACCGCAAGGTGACGAAGACGCACAGCGAACTGGGCGAAGTGGTGGCCAAGTTCCGCGAATGGAAGCAGACCGAAGACAGCCTTTCGCAGGCTCGCGGCATGCTGGAGGAAAAGGATCCCGAGCTCAAGGCCATGGCCGAAGAGGAAGTGACGCGGCTGGAGCCGGAACTGGTTCAAATCGAGGAACAGATCAAGCTCCTGCTGCTGCCCAGGGATCCCAACGACGAAAAGAACGTGGTGCTGGAAATCCGCGCCGGCACCGGCGGCGACGAAGCTACGCTCTTCGCGGCTGAAATCTTCCGTATGTACAGCCGCTACGCCGAAACCCAGAACTGGAAGATGGAAGTCACTTCCAGCAGCGAATCGAGCGTGGGCGGTTTGAAGGAAGTGATCGCGCTGGTCAGCGGCAACAAGGTCTTCAGCAAGCTGAAGTACGAAAGCGGTGTGCATCGCGTGCAGCGCGTGCCGGTGACCGAGCAGCAGGGGCGCGTCCACACCTCGGCCATCACGGTGGCGGTGCTGCCGGAAGCCGACGAAGTGGAAATCAAGCTCGATCCGAAAGACGTCCGCATCGATACTTTCTGCTCTTCCGGCCCCGGCGGGCAATCGGTGAACACAACCTATTCCGCGGTGCGTCTGACGCACCTGCCGACCGGCCTGGTGGTCTCCTGCCAGGATGAAAAATCGCAAATCAAGAACCGCGCCAAGGCGGAGCGCGTGCTGCGCTCGCGGCTCTACGAAATCGAACTCGAAAAGCAGCAGGCGGCGCTCGGCGCCGAGCGGAAAAGCATGGTCGGGAGCGGCGACCGCAGCGAGAAGATCCGCACCTACAACTTCCCGCAGAATCGCGTCACCGATCACCGCATCGGCTTGACCCTCCACCAACTCGATTTCGTGATGGACGGCAAACTGGAGCCGATCATCGACGCGCTGACCACCTACTACCAAACCGAGAAGCTGAAAAAGCAGGCCGAACAGGACGGCCACGGTTCGAACGGGTCGCGGCCGGCCGCATGACCGTGCAGACGGCGCTGCTCCAGGGGACCCAACTCCTGGAGGAGGCCGCCGTGGCTGTGCCGCGCCTCACCGCCGAAGTGCTGCTGGGCCACGCCATGCACCGCGAGCGCGTCTGGTTCTACGCGCATCCCGAGGTGGAACTGCAGGAAGTCGAGTGGATTCACTATGGCCGCTATCTGCACGAGCGCATGCAGGGCAAGCCGACCCAGTACATCACCAAACGGCAGGAGTTTTTCGGCCGCGAGTTCCGCGTGACGCCCGATGTCCTGATCCCGCGCCCGGAAACTGAGCACGTGGTCGAGATCGCGCTGGAAGTGGCTCGCGGAGCGCGCCGGATTCTCGACGCCGGAACGGGTTCAGGCGCCCTGGCCGTAACGCTGGCGCTGGAGACCGGAGCGGAGACCCTCGCTACCGACATCTCTCCCGCCGCCGCGCGCGTGGCCGCGGAGAACGCAGCCTGCCTGGGTTCGCACGTTTACGTGGTGGTGTGCGATCTGATGGAAGCGATTGCGCCCGGCTCAGTGGACCTGGTGGTTTCCAATCCGCCCTACGTTCCTCTTGCGCAGCGCGCCGGCATGCAGCGCGAAGTGCGCGACTGGGAGCCCGAAATCGCGCTCTTCAGCGGCGAAAGCGGGTTCGATCTCTATGAAAGGCTCGTCGCCGAAGCTCCGCGCGTACTGCGCCCCGGCGGGTGGCTCGTGATGGAACTCGGTTTCGGCAGCGCCGGCCGTGTCGAAGAGATGATGCGTGCATGGCACGAGCTGCGGTTGACACCGGACCTGGCGGGCATTCCACGCGTGATCGCCGGAAAGTGGACTCCGCACCCCCGCTGAGGCCCACGCTACTTTTTTTCTTCGATCAGAATCTGTTTGAGCGCTTCCGTCTCTTTGTCGAGGTCCTGTTTGCCGGCGGGAAAACGGTTGGCTTGCAGCAGGTAGGCAATGACGTCGGCATTTTGCGCGCGGGAAAGCTTGCCCGGATTGTTGGCCGGCATCGATTGACGCGTGCGCTCGAAAAGGTCGCCGACCGTCTGCCCGATCCAGTCCGAAAGGAACGCATCGCCTGCAAGCGGAGGCGCCGACTCGCCTCCGGTCAATTCGTCACCGTGGCACGAGGCGCACTCCTTGGCGTAGACGTCGTGGCCGCGGCTGGCTTGATCGGCGCTATAGACGCCATCCCAGACCGAGCGCGTCGTCTGCGCCGTCAACAGCGCGGCAAAGAGCAGCCACGCGGCCGCTATCGTCCGGGTCATCGTTCATCCGGCAGGCGGTACGCCCGATACTCGCCCGAATACGGTCCGCCGCTCACGGCAATTACGATATATTGTTTGCCGTTCACCATGTAAGTCATCGGCGAGCCGCTCTGCGGAGCGGGCATGAGGACGGTGCCGACTTCTTTGCCTGTGGTCTTGTCGTAAGCGCGCAGCATGGCGCCGCGCGCGCCCGAAGGAGTGGTCGTTATCTGGCTGTCGCCCGCAATCACCAGCGACTTGGTAACCAGGGTTCCAATGTTATAGCCGGATTGCCCGGTGCGTGGAATGTCCAGGCCCTTCAGCGCTGGATTGTGACGGATGGCATCCGGCGTTTCACCGTGCGCGGTCTGCCACTTGATGTCGCCCGTATCGAGATTGATCGCGGAAATCGTGGCGTAGGGCGGTTTGATCAGCGGCAAACCCTGGACCGTCAGCCCGCCGTACCCTCCTCCACCGCCTCCGCCTGCGCGCCCGCCGGCCGCACGTCCTCCGCCGCCGCGACCGCCGCGCGCGGGCGCCGCAGTCGCCGAATCGGCGCCGGCATTCTCACCGGGACCGGTTCGCATGCGCACTTCCTGCCCCGCAGTGCCGGCAACGAAATTCATATCGGACAGCTCCTTGGGCGGCCGCACCAGGCCGATCGGCGTCACACAAGCGTTGCAGGCATAGAGGTACGCCGTGTGGGTTTCGGGATCGTACGACCCGCCGGGCCAGTTGGTCCCGCCGCTTGCGGTGCCGAGGGTCAGGGTGGCCAGCGGTCCATCGAGCTTGCTTTCGACGGGAGGCGTAAAGACAGGGCCGATCTTGTACTTCGCAATCATCGTCCGCGCCTGGTCGCGCAGCGCGGGAGTGAAATCGATCAGGTCGTCAACGGAGATGCCGTTGCGCGCGTACGCGGCCGGCCGCGTGGGAAAAGGCTGCGTCGGAGAATACCACTCGCCGGGCACGTCGCCGCGCGCCACTGGCCGTTCTACGATCGGCCAGACGGGCTTGCCGGTGACGCGGTCGAAGACATACAGGAAGCCCTGTTTGGTAGGCTGCGCCACGGCGTGAATGGACCGGCCATCGACCGTGATATCGGCGAGAATGGGCGCCGAAGAGATATCCATATCCCAAAGCGGGTGGTGCACCAGTTGGAAATACCACTTGCGCTGGCCGGTCTTGAGATCCACGCAGACCAGGCTCTCGCCGTAGAGATCGTTGCCGGGACGATGGCCGCCGTAATAATCGCCGGTGGGCGACTCCACCGGGAGGTAGACGAGCCCGAGCTTCTCGTCGACCGAAATCTGCGTCCACACGCCGGTGTTGCCGGTGTAATCCGCCGAGCCGTTCAGCCACGTGTCGTAGCCATGCTCGTTCTTCATCGGAATGGTGTGGAAGATCCAGAGACGCTTGCCGGTGCCGGCGTCGAAACCGCGGACGTATCCCTTGTTATTGCGCATACTTTTGGGCGTCATGCCCTCGCGGAAGGAAGCGCCTATGATGACCGTGTTGCCCGCCACGACGGGCGCCGACTGCAGGCCGATTTCGCCGGTTGTGAGATCGGGAAAAATGGTCTGATCGTCATTGAGCTTCAGATCCACGGCGCCGTTTTCGCCGAAGTCCGGCGCCCGCACGCCGGTCTTGGCGTCCAGAGCGATGAGCCGGTAGGCGGGCGTGACATAAAGGATGCGCTCCTGGCGGCCATCCGTCCAGTAGGCCAGACCGCGTCCGGAAAGCTGGCGCGGAGCAGCCGCGGCGCGCGCGCCCTCGTGCTCGCCGTGCACCCACAGCACCTCGCCCGTGGCTGCGTCCAGCGCCACCACGCTGCGGCGTGTGCCGCCGGTGGCGTAGAGCACTCCATTCACCATCAGAGGCGTGCCCTCCAGCTTGTATTCCGGCCGGGTGCCCAGGTTATCGGTCTTGAAGCTCCAGGCCAGTTCGAGCTGACTGAAATTGGAAGCGTTGATCTGGTCGAGCGGGCGATAGCGTGTGTTCGCAAGATCGGCCCCATAGGTCGGCCAGTCGGTGTCTTTGGTTTGGCCCGCGGCAAACATGGCCGACAGGGCATACACAACCACCAAAAGCTTCTTCACACTCCCCTCCTCGTGCGTGCTTGCGTCCCTGTTAGTATAATCGAGCAATCTCTGCGGGAGGTCCCATGCTACCACGCGCGATAACGGTGCTCATTTTCTCGGCTGGTGTAATGGCTGCGCAGCCGGACGCAGCGCCCAATTCGCAGCCGAATCCCTATCGCACGGTCGAAGGCTGGTTCCATCTTCCCGCGGGCCGCACCATGGGCTCGACCAGTTCGGTTGCGGTGGCGCGCGACGGTCACATCTGGGTGGTGGACCGCTGCGGCGTCAATAGCTGCGCCGGTTCGGACCTGGCCCCGATCTTCGAGTTCTCGCATTCGGGCGAACTGCTGCACAATTTCGGAGCGGGCCTTCTGGTCTTCCCGCACAGCATCACTTTCGACCACGACGGCAACTTCTGGATTGCCGACGGCCAGGCGCGCAATGGCAAAGGGGACCAGGTTTTCAAGTTGAGCCCGCAGGGGAAGGTGCTGATGGTTCTTGGCAAGGCGGGCGTGGCCGGCGACGGACCGGACACCTTCAACCAGCCCAACGATGTGGCGATTGCGCCCAATGGCGACCTCTTCATTGCCGATGGCCACAGCGCCGGCCGCGGCAACGCGCGGATCATGAAGTTTACCAAGGACGGCAAATTCATCAGGCAGTGGGGCGAACACGGAAGCGGGCCAGGCCAGTTCGAGGTCCCGCACACGCTCGCGTTCGACTCCCAGGGCCGCCTGTTTGTGGGTGACCGCGCGAATAACCGCATCCAGATTTTCGATCAGGACGGTAACTTTCTGGCGGAGTGGAAGCAGTTCAGCCGTCCCAGCGGAATCTTTATCGATAGTCACGACGTGATCTACGTGACGGATTCCGAATCCACCGATAGGGAAGGCTACGGCCATCATCCTGGCTGGAAGCGCGGCATTCGCGTCGGCAGCGCCCGGGACGGCACGGTGACCGCCTTCATTCCCGATCCTTCGCCCGGGACCGCCATCACAAGCGACGCCGAAGGAATCACGGCCGATGCAGAAGGCAATATCTACGGCGCCGAAGTAGGGCCCAAAGACGTGAAAAAGTACGTCCGAAAGTAGAGAGCCGGCGGCGGCCGGCGAAGTTCAGCAGCCTGAACCCGGCCGGACGGACGGAGCCTTTTGCCGGCTGCGCAGCGCCAGGCGGTATTCGCGGCGCTCGCCTGCCTGCGCATATCGTCGTTTTTCGTCTTCGGTTTCAGGAATGACCGGTGGAACCGGCTCAGCCTTTCCGTCCTCGCCGAGAGCCACAAACGTGAGATAAGCGCTGCAGGTGTGGCGCCGCTCGCCGGTGAGCAGATTTTCCGTCATCACGCAGACACCCACTTCCATGGAGGTGCGAAACACGCGGTTCACCGAAGAGCGCAGCATGACGAGTTCGCCGATGCGCACCGGGTGCACGAATTGCATGCTATCGACAGAGGCGGTCACGCAGGGCCTGCGAGCATGGCGCATGGCGGCCATGGCGGCGGCGAGATCGACCAGGTGCATGACCTTGCCTCCGAGCACGTTGCCGAGTCCGTTGGCGTCGGTGGGCAGAGCAAGCTCGGCGTATTCGGAAATCGATTCGCGAACGGGTTTGCCTTCGACATTCATATAGAAACGGATGCGCGTTGGTGCGATCCTGCTGCGAATTTGCGGCGTTGGTAGCTGGCGACATAAGCCCGCGCCTGGGCGGCGAAGACGTCGTCGTGGGGCAGGGAAGCGAAATTTCCGGAGGGCAGTGTGCATTCCAGCGGCCCGTGGGTGTAAGGATGGTGGTCGCGTTCCACGACGTAGTACAGACGCAGGGACGATTGGCTATCGGCCATGATCGTGAAGCGGACAGCATCGGGGACGCCCGATTGCGGAAAGCGCGGACAGGATTCGCGGGCGTACCCCAGGTTGCAGACGGAGAGGTCGCTATCGGCGGGAGTACAGGGCTGGCCGGGAACCGCGCGGCACAGACCGTTCCAGCGATCGCCCAGCGGCAGCATGGCGGTTTGGGAACTGCCGGCGGGCTCGCACGGCGCGACGGGATCGAAATAGGGGCACGACATTTTCGCTGGTATAGTAGCACAAGAATGGCAAGCGACCGTTTGCAGATCCTGCAGAGCATGGTGGACCAGAACCCGCGCGACAGCTTTTCCCGCTACGGCCTGGCGATGGAGTATCGCAACCGCGGCGACCTGGAGGCTGCGGTGCGCGAGTTCCGCGCGCTGATCGCGACCGACCCCGGATACGCGTACGCCTATTTTCACGGCGGTCAAACGTTGGAACGCTTGGGCCGCCTGGACGACGCCGCCGACATGTATCGCGCCGGAGTGGAAGCCGCTCGCCAGAAAGGCGACGAGCACGCCCGCCGGGAATTGCAGGGTGCGCTGGACCTGTTGGGGTGAGGGAATGTGTACAATGGAGTTTCGGGCCGTGGCGCAGCCTGGCTAGCGCGCTTGCTTGGGGTGCAAGAGGTCCCGGGTTCAAATCCCGGCGGCCCGACCAATTAGCCTTTTAGAATCAATCCACCGGGATCCTCCCAGAAGGTAGCGAGAGGTAAGTTGTGCGCAAAAATGTGCCAAAAATCCTTCAACTCGCCTTCCTTGTGCTCGAAATTCGCCGTTCGTTGGCCTTCCGGTCCAACTTCGCGAGCGCTTCGCGCATCATGCCCAGTTTCGCCTGGCTGTACAGCTTGAAAACGTCCGCGTCGCCCTGGCGAAGCATCTGGGTGACCATGTGGTCGGCCACCCCTCCAGCACTGAGCCGGGTGGCGAAAGTATGCCTCAACTCGTAAAGGGCGAAGTACGGCACACCAGCTTTTTTTAACGTCCCCGCCCAAACCTTGCGGAGGTTGGTGATATGCGGCTTGGTGGCTCCGACCTTCGGAGTTGGGAACAGGTATTCGCTGCCCGGAGTCTCCTTGATCTGGCGCCCGAGAGCCTCGGCAGCGATTTCCGTCATCGGCATGTCGCCGATTCCGTTTACCGTTTTTGAATCTGCTATGTGGACAACTCCATTCTCCAAATCGACCTGTGTCTTCTTCATCGGAAGGAGCTCTTTCTTGTACCGCAGCCCCATCTCGCACAGGATGATGACGATGTTCCTCAGGTAACGGACCTGCCAAAACTCCGAGTTTCCCCGGCGATAGACCGCGCCTTCCGTCTTGCGCGGACGTCCTCGTTTACTCATAGATTCCTCCATTCAGTTGGAAACGGGGACCGAGACTCGGCTCGTAGTGGATGGCATGCGACTCGCGACTACGATCCAATCGTCGCCGGCGTCGTGGTTTTTCTAGTGGGGACATTGGCACACCAGAACATGAGGCTAGGCCATGAATGGAAGCTCATTGCGCTGCAGGTGACGTTGGGACCAGTGCTCGAAGAGATCGTGTTCCGCGGATATCTGTTCGCCTTTCTGGCGTGGTGTTTGAGCCGAATGGACAGCGAGGAGGGCCGAAACCGTTCAGTCGTCGGCATCGCTGCGATCATGTTCGCCCTGGTTCACCTGGCGCAGCCAGGCGTGAGCTGGCTCGAGATCGCCTGCATCACTGGCACCGGGACGCTCTACGGTTGGATCAGGTGTCGCTCCGGATCAACGGTCGTCGCTGCGGTGTCTCATGCAACGTACAATCTGACGCTGTATGCGACCAGCGGAGTCCTGTTCGCTCTTCGAAAGTAGCAAAATACGCTGTTATTCATCACTGACGGCGTATATGTTGACATTTAAGGATGTCTCTGAGATTATGGAGGTAACTATTGATTCCGGCATTCGACCGTCGGACGGGCGCTCTGCCGGCGGGCACCCATCGGGCCACGCTTCTTGAGATCAAGGAGCGGTTCGGCTTCACGCCGCGTCGGCGATGGTGGTTGAAAGGGATCCGGGCTGCGGTTGAGGCTTTTTGGGCTGCGGGTGTTGAGGAGATCTTCATCGACGGGAGCTTTTGCACGGAGAAGCCGGATCCCGGTGACGTGGACGGCTACTGGGTTGAGCCCGACGAGGGTATCTATGATCGAATTGACCCGTATTGGATTGATTTCGAGCTGGTTTTGGTGCCACACACCCGAAAATGGAAGTGGCGCATGTGGGCGGATTATGGGGTCGAGTTCTTCATCCATCCAGCCATGCAGGCCGACCCCCAAATGGGTTTCCCCGAGTTCTTTCGACGGGACCGCGATGGGCAACCTCGAGGAATTGTTCAAGTAGTGAAGGCGGTAGGGCCATGATTAAGAGCGATGCACAACGAGAACGAACGCTTGCCCAAATCGAAGGCTTTCGGCAAGCACTCGCGAAAGTGGCCAGCGAGAAGCCCGGAAATCGCTCTGCAGCAATTCGTGGGAGCTACGAAGGCATGATCCGGCAACTCGAGGAAGAATTGCGCGAGTACGACCAGCTGAAGTCGGGCGAGTTGGAAATCCCTCGGATTGAGCGGTTGGATCAGATCGCGCCCTTCATTGTGAAGCTTCGGATCAGTAAGGGTGTTTCCCAGACCGAACTTGCGGGGCGCTTGGGGGTCAGCAAGCAGGTGATCAGCCGGTACGAGGAGAGCGACTACCAGACCGTAGCGGTCTCCAGGCTGCAAGAGATCCTGGACGCGATCGGCGCCAAGACCATGATCACGCTAACTGCATGACCCGCCCGCGCCACCATTTCGAAGGCTGAGGGACACGTTCGGCCCCGGGTGCATTGTGTCCTTTCGGCTAGCGTGCGTCAGGGGAGTAGAGCAATCTATTTCAGGGAGGAATTACCGGTTAGGAGGCGCCGCACCGAGGTGCGGCCGACCTGAACCCGCCGGGCCATCTCGATTTGCTGAGGCCTGCGTGCCAAGCGGCACCAGACTGAGCGACTGAGGTACCATCTTCGCCCGCCGGGTTTCACCCAGCTTTACAGAAAGCTCACGATCTGGAAGTCGCTTTAGGAGTTCATGTCTAAGTAGGGCAATTATATACTTGACAGACCAGAAGACATCGCCAGGGCTTGCCGCTGCGCCTCGGCAGGCAGCTTGCGATTCGACGGCCTTCCGCGCAGCCCGTGCACCATCACCGCATCGCCCTGCCTGGCCATCCGGCGCAGGAGCTCGCGCACCCAGCGCGCGCTCATGCCCATCTTCTTAGAGGCTTCTCGCTGACTCATGCTGCCGTCTTTGGCTCGTTTCAGCCAATCCAGGCAATCCCGTTCCTCTTGGCTCATCGCGATTCGTTCCACCCTTCAGCCTTATGGCCGTCAAGAGGAACTTTCTACTTGGCTGAAAGCGGAACTTCTCACTTGGCCGCGACATCGTGACGTTTTCACCCTTCCCAAAACAGGCCGGGCGTGATATCGTTTCACCAAACCACGGGAGGTGAGGGACCATCATGCAACAACGTGTTTTTGGTGCTGTACTCTGCGTCTGCCTGACTGGTTTGGCCGTTGCGCAGTCGCTCAATACCGGAACCTTGATAGGAACCGCGACCGATCCCAGCGGCGCGGTGGTACCGGGAGCGCAAATTACCATGACCGATTCGGCCACCGGCCAATCGCGCAGCGTGGTCACAAACAGCTCGGGTCAGTACTCGTTCCCAGGTGTTCCGCCCGGCACCTATTCGGTGAAGGCCACGCACCCCGGCTTCAGCGAAGTCGTCGTTCCGCGGCTGGTGATCGAGATCGGACGGTCGTATACCGTCAACCTGCAACTGCAGGTGGGCACATCGCAGCAGGTGGTCGAGGTGACTGCGACGCCGGGGGCGGAGTTGCAAACACTGGATGCATCGGTGGGAAGCGTTGTAGGCGGCGATACCTTGCTGCTGGTTCCGACCCTCACGCGCAACGTCGCCAGTCTGCTGTTGCTGCAGCCGACATCGCTGCCTCAGAATTCTTCGACGCAAGGCAGCGATCTCGGCGGGCAAGTGGCCGGCGCGCACAGCGATCAGAACTCTATCGTGCTGGATGGCGGGAACGCCACCGATGGAACATCGGGGAACAACGATTATTTCAATTCCTCGCATTTCGATGGCGGTCCGGAAGCGGGCATTCCGACGCCCGTGGAAAGCATCCAGGAATTTCGCGTATCCACGAGTAACCACACCGCCAGCTTCAGCGGCGCCTCGGGGAGTGAGACCATCCTGGTGACGAAGCGCGGCAGCAACGAATTCCACGGCTCGGCCTACTGGTACCTGCAAAACAGCGATCTGAACGCCAATACGTGGACGGCCAACCGGCTGGACCAGGCTCGTCCCCAGAGCCGCGACAACCGGTTCGGCGCCAGCCTGGGCGGATACATCCCCGGGCTGAAGGATTCGGCGAAGACCTATTTCTACATGAATTATGAGGGGCGGCGGCTGGTGGCGAATCAGGAATTCTCACGCACCGTTCCTACGGACACGTTGCGGCAGGGTATTCTGCGCTTCCGCGACGCTTCCGGCAACATCATTTCCTACAACCTGGCGACGGCGGAGCTTTGCGGGGCCCAGGGGAACTCGGCGTGCGATCCGCGTGGGCTGGGCATTAACCCGCTGATCAGCCAGTTGTGGAACAAATATGAGCCCGAGGGCAACGATCCCTCGCAGGGCGACGGGCTGAACACCACCGGCTTCACCGCCCCCTTGGCGCTGCCCACTACCTCGAATTTCGGTGTGGTGCGGCTGGATCACTCCTTCGGATCGAAGTGGCAGGCGTTCGGAAGCTACCGGATTTACAAGGAGGTCTCGTCGGTACCCAGCCAGGTGGACATCGGCGGGCTGGTGCGCGGCGACGTGCTGGGGCAGCCCGCCGCGGTGGCCAATCAGCCGCGCCAGCCGCGCTACCTGGTCTTCGGCCTCACGGGGACTTTGTCCCCCAACCTCACCAACGAGTTGAATGTCAGCTACCTGCGCGAGTTCTGGTATTGGAATACCGCCAGCGTCTTCCCGCAGGTACCGGGGACTTCGGCGGCGCTGCTGCTGGGCGGCACGGGCGCTTCCGCGACCGCCCTGTTGCCCGTCAACTTCAATACTACGAGTGCGCGCCAGCGGCTCTGGGATGGGCACAATTACAACCTGGCCGACAATATTTCGTGGCTGAAAGGCACGCATTTCATCCGCGCCGGCGGCACATTCAGCCACTCGGGCGTGAGCTTCTTCCGCGACGACGGCCAGACCGGCCAAATCGAGCCAGAATACCTGATCCAGCAGTCCGCCGGTTTGAATATCCCGGCGGCTTACCAGCCGCGGGTTTGCGCCGGCTCACTCACGAGCGCCTGCATTCCCTCAAACCAGCTCAGCAATTGGAACAGTCTATATTCGCAAACGCTCGGGCTGGTGGACGAGGGCCTGCAAGTGCGCGTTCGCGACGGGCAGTTGAACGCGCTGCCGCCGAGCACGGTGCTGTTCAATTACGTGAAGTACGACAGCTTCAGCCTGTATGCCACAGATTCCTGGAAGATCACCCCCACCCTCACGGTGAACTATGGAGTGAACTGGTCGGTCGACATTCCACCCGTGGACCAGACCGGGAAGCAGTCCATTTCGATGATCGCGCCTTCGAATTCCGTGCTCATTCCGCAGAATTACCTGGCGGCGCGCGAGCAAGCGGCGCTCAACGGCCAGGTCTACAATCCCACGGTCGAGTTCGGCGGCTTGGGATTCGCCGGAAGGACGTACCCGTATAACATCGTTTGGAACACGGTGGCGCCGCGCGCAGCGGTGGCGTGGACGCCCAAATTCGGCGGCGGCCACACGGTGATTCGCGGTGGTTTCGGCGAATTCTTCGATCGCCTGAACGGCGTGCAGAAAGTCGGGAACGAATTTCAGTCCTTCGGTTTCCAGCAGACCCCGGCCTGTGTCGGCCCGTCGCGGACCGGCCAATGCCTGGGCAGCCTGGGCTCCGATCCGCTGACCGGATTTCGCATCGGCGTGGATGGCCCGAACGTTCCCATTCCCGCGATCACTCAAACGGCCACCGCGCCGCTGATTCCGGGCACCGTGCCCGGAGCGAACCAGCCGATTGCCAACACGACGTACCAGATTGCGCCCAATTACACGCCGGGGCGGAACGAGCAATGGGATCTGACGATCCAGCGGGAGATGCCGGGCAAATCCCTGCTCGAGGTCGGCTATATCGGGCGGCACGAAAGCAATATGTACAATCCGCTGGAGATCAATGGCGTGCCGTGGATGATGACCCTGGGCGGCCAGAGCTACGCGCAGGCGTACGACGCCATCGCGGCGGAATTGGCGGCGGGATCGGCGGTGACGCCACAGCCCTTCCTGGAAACGGCGTTGAAGGGAAGCGCGCTCTGCGCGGCGCCCAACGCGAGTTGCACAGCTGGAGTAGTGGGCAAATATAGCAGCTCCTTCCGTAACCAGCAGGTGCTGACGGTATGGAACGGCATTCAGCCCTCTTTTTCATTCGGACCGGCTACGGCGCAGCCGACGCAGGTGAACTCGACGTTCTTCTATTGGTCGAGCGCCGGATGGGCCAACTACAACGCCGGGTTCATCTCCTATCACACCAGGAACTACGCCGGTCTGACACTGGATGCGAACTTCACGCTGGCGCACTCGCTCGACACCGGCGGACTGAACCAGGATTTCGACACTGCAGCACCGTTCTCCTATAACCTCGGCTACAGCTACGGCACTTCGGTCTTCGACCGCAAGGCGGTGTTGAACCTGCTGGTGCTCTATGAGCTGCCCTTTGGCAAGAACGGTCATGGGCCGGTGAGGTACATGATCAGGGGATGGTCGATCGCTCCGGTGTTCACGGTTGCGAGCGGCCTGCCGCTCAAAGTGCTGGACGGCTCCGGGCAGGAGTTTGGGCAGGATGGCGGCGCAGCGTCGGCCGGCGCGGTGCTCATTGCCAAGGACAACTTCGGCAACAGCGTTCATGCAGGTGTTGCGGGCGACGCAAAGTCGCAGGTGGGCATCAACAGCAACTCGGCTACCGGGGGCACCGGACTGAACCTGTTTGCGAATCCGCTGACAGTCTTTCAATCGTTCCGCCCGGTGATGGTCGGAGTGGATACCAGCAGCGGCGGCGGCGGCCAGTTGCGCGGGCTCCCGCAATGGAACCTGGACCTGGCTCTGAACCGGACCTTCCGTTTCACCGAACGCTGGAGCGCCACGTTCAGCGCGCAGATGTTCAACGCGTTCAACCACGTGGTGTTTGCCAATCCTTCGGTCAGCCTGCAATCGCCGCAATCATTCGGCGTGCTGACCTCGCAGTTGAATTCGCCGCGGATCGTGCAACTCGGGCTGCACATCGATTTCTAAAAGATCGCGACTACGACCCTCCGAGAGACGGCATGCTGGTCAACCCCAGTCCAGCGTGAGTCCCATGTTCTGCCCCCGTGCGATGATTTCCTGCATTACTGCTGCGTGGGGCACACACTCCCAACGGCCTTGGCAGATGACGGGCTGCCACCTGAAAATTTGCCCAAATTCCTGTTAAACTAACTCTTCCAAGTCACCGCCCGACGACGGACCCACATATTGTGCGTGTAGCTCTTCTCCAGATCGACCCGACCGCCGGCGACACCCACGGCAACGCCACGCTGATTGTCCGTGGTGCGCGCGACGCGCCACCGCTCCTCGTGGGGGTCGCCACGCGCAACCCGGCGGATCTGGGCAGGCCGCTGTTTAGCAGCGCGGTTCTACTGAAGAACGGGGAAGTTGGCCTGGGTGCTCCAGGTGGGCGGCAATGACGACCTGATCTTCGACGGCCGCAGCGGGGCGTTCGACGAGCAGGGAAGGTTTTCGCCCGGGCGAAGGGATTCGTTGAGGACCTGGTGTTGGTGGATCTGGAAGCCAGAACGGGCACGGTCGCAGAAGAATTGCCGCCGATGCCATGGGGCCGGAAAACGTTATCGGCGTGGCGAATGCCGATCGTAAGGCAGGAGGAGGAAACATCCGGCAAATGATCAACAACCGAATCTTGCGCCCCGTATGAACGTCAGAATTGACGCGACAAGCCTTTTGCTGCCTGGCGCCGGCATAAAGACTTACCTGTATTACTGGCTCGCCTCGCTGCTGGAAGCTGCCCGCGAAGACGGCACGGTCATCTCGACCTATCCTCCCGCGGTTGCCGCGGGAGCAGCACCAGATCATGAAGCATCTGCGCGCTGGTCACCGCGCCTCCTCGCGGTTCACCTTGGGAACCTCTTGGGGGATCCGCTGCTGCATCTGATGCTGACCGGCGCGGATGTGTTTCACGCGTCTCAGCATATGACGAGGATGCCCCGGCGCAGGAACGTCACGGCCACGGTGTTTGACCTCTCGTGCTGGACCCTGCCGGAGTGCCACACTCCGGCAAACGTCGCGGCTACACGACGGCACGGTGAAGTCATATGGAAAGCCTGCGATGCATTGATCGCCATTTCCTCGCACGCGCGCGACGATGCCATCGAGATCCTGGGAATTCCAGGGGACCGGATTCGCGTGATCTACCCCGGGGTCGCGGAGTCGTTTTTTACGGTCACCTTGGGGCAGATCAACACAGTGATCAAGAAATACGGGTTGAATTCTCCATACCTGCTTTTCGTCGGCTGCATCGAGCCCCGAAAGAATGTTCCCGGGCTCATCCAGGCATATCGGCTGTTGCCAGATTCAATCCGGCAGTCAGTGCCGCTGATTATTGCCGGGCCATTAGGTTGGGAAAGCCGGGAAGCTCGCGAGATGGTGACGAACAGCGGCAGCCAGATTCGATACCTCGGTTACGTATCGGAAACGGATCTGCCGGGCTTGTTCGGAGGAGCAAGGGTGCTGGTGTATCCGTCTTACTACGAAGGTTTCGGCCTTCCGGTCGCGCAAGGTATGGCCGCGGGCGTTCCGGTGATCACGTCGAATCGCTCCAGCCTCCCGGAGGTGGTCGGTGAAGCCGGGCTACTGGTAAACCCGCACTCCGCGGAAGAGCTCGCCGCGGCGATACAGCGGCTGCTCACGCAGCCGGAGCTGGCGCGCGACCTGGCATGCCGCGCGAAGGCGCGCTCGCAACTCTTCCACTGGTCCGTCAACGCGGCACGATCGCTCGATCTTTTCCACGAACTTTGCGGCAGGTAGTGCCGGCGACCTTCCAATTACAATTGCCGGGCCGACTCCATCGGATGGCGGCCTTTGGGAACTAGGCTAGATCTTTGGTACTGTTGGTACCGCTTCTTTGCTTGACAGCATCAACGTGCAACGGATACGATAGCGTGCCGCCAATCTGGTTGCCATTGGGGCTTCACGCATTCGAGCGGAGGCTCAGGCAAGGCGACGCCCTATTTAGAACTGGAGGATTGGACGTGGAGAGTTTTCGTTTTGTCTCGAGATTGATGGTAGTGGGGTTTCTCGCGCTTACATTCAGTTCGCTGGCGAGCGCCCAGGCAACGCGCACCTGGGTTTCCGGAGTCGGCGACGATGCGAATCCGTGTAGCCGGACTGCTCCCTGTAAGACATTTGCCGGGGCGATTTCGAAGACTGCACCAGCCGGCGAGATTAATTGCCTCGATCCCGGCGGGTTCGGCTCCGTGACGATCACCAAATCGATCTCCATCATTTGCGAAATTGGCACCGCTGGAGTACTCGTCTCAGGCACCAATGGCATTGTCATCGCCGCGGGAACTTCGGACATCGTTTTCCTGAAGGGCCTCGATTTCGAGGGATTGAACACCGGTTTGAGCGGCGTGAACATCTTGACCGCGTCCAGTGTCACTATCGACAAGTGCTTGATCCGAGGATTTGCAACGGCCGGAGTAGCCGTCGTGAACAGCTCGTCCGGAGTCTCGGTGAATGTGACCGATTCCGTCATCGCAGATAACACGGGGGAAGGAATTCTTGTGAAGCCATCCGGTAGTGTGGGGGCCCGGGTTAATATTTTTAACACGACCGTTTCGCACAGCGGTGGCGACGGCATTTTCCTGAATGCAAACCTCACCAGCGGGGGAGTCAAAATGAGCATTCGGGGCAGCAAATCAGTCGACAACGGAGCAGACGGGTATGGGGTTTTCTCGGGCGGCTCAGTCGCACAGATGATGATCGATTCCAGTGACGCATTCGATAACATTACCGGGATCGCGGCGACGGGATCGGGCGCCATCGTGAGATTCACGCGCTGCACCATCAGCGCCAACAGCACCGGTGTCCGCCAGAGTTTTCCCGGTTCGGCTCTCTCCTACGGAACAAACAGCATCGACGGGAACGGCTCCAACGGCAGTTTCGGAACCACAACGCAGCAGTAATTCGCCGCGGCCGGGTCGGGGGATGTCCTTTCCCGTAGCCGGTTCGCCTCGCGCATTCGAACACGCAGGCATCGGCTGCAGATGCCGGAGTCTTTTCCGGCAGGCTCCCCAGAAGGGAACCCGCGTTATGTGGAGACAGGCCCGTTCGCGTGCCGGGAGAAGCGTTTTGGAGAGATGATGGAATCTGCGCGATGGCGTTTACCCCGAACGGTTGCATCTCTCCCCTCCCGCCTCTGCGGGTTTCGTACTTCCAGCGCGTGCGGAACATCGGGGACGCGGTCAATCCATATTTGCTGGAAAGCGTGGCGGGGCGGCAAGTGGTCTCGGCGCGCTCGACCGAGCTTTCCTACCTGCTTGCGGTCGGCAGCCTCCTGCAGAACTCGACGCGCCAGTCCTTCATCTGGGGAACCGGGCTAATCCAGGCTGGTGTAGGAATCGGCGATCCCGATCCGAAACGTGTTCTTGCCATCCGTGGAAAACTGACTTATGCGGAACTCGTCCGGCACGGGGTCGCTGTCGGGGATGTGCCCCTCGGGGATCCGGGCGTCCTGGTGCCGCGGCTGCTTTTCCGCAGCATCTCCGTCCAGCCGCGGTTTGAGCTCGGCCTTGTGCCGTACGTATTCGACCGCGATCACCCCTTCTTTGCCGCGGCGGCGGAAGATCCGGGCGTCAAAGTTCTGGATGTATGCGGCCCGGTCGAGGTTTTCTTTGCCGAACTTGCATCCTGCAGGGCGATCGCGAGCTCTTCATTGCACGGTCTGGTATTCGGCGAAGCCTTGGGCCTGCCGACAGCGTGGCTCAAGGTCTCCGACAGGGTCGTCGGAGGGGAATTCAAGTTTGCCGATTGGTTTTCCCTGGCGCGCAACCCTCAAGACAAGCCGTTGCGACCCAGGGACTTTATTTGCCGGGAGATCGTTCGCGCCTGCGAGCCGAGGCAGGTAGAGATCGATACCCAGGCGCTGCTCCAAACCATCACACCAGAGATCATTGACGAGTGCAGCAGGACCACGGGGCCGGCGCGATCCATGCTCTCCGTGCCGGTCTGCCGGAGCCGCCCCTTGCCTGTCTTTGTTCTCTCCCACAATAATACGGCCGGGCTTCTCCGGACAGTTTCCTGGTGCCGCGGCCAGCACAAACCGGTCGAGATAGCAATCTACGATGACGGAAGCGACGAACCGGAAACGGTTGCGGCACTGAGCCGCCTCGAAGGCGGCGGTTTCCATGTCTACCGCCGCAACCGCGATGATGCCCCGGAGCTTTTGGCGCGCTTCAATAACGCTATTCGCAATTTCTTTCAGAGCTGGGCGGAACCTTCGCGCTATGCCGTCACGAGTTGCGAGGCCGATTCTTTGCCGGCCGAACCGGGAGCACTCGATCTATACGATAAACTGCTCGACTGCTTTCCACGCGCAGACAGCGCCGGTCCTGTAATGGAAGCAGGCTCGGGCAGCGAGACGATTGTCAACACGGCCGGCGCGCCACCGGGGCTCGATCGAGGTCCCGTTGCAATCGTCCCTCACCGTTGCATCGTTGTCGAGGGTGGTTTCGAGGCAGGCCTCGCTGTTTATCGCGCGGGAAGGCCCCTTTTGGCCGTGATGAAGTGTTTGCGGGTCTGTGGGCCACAAGGGCGAACGTAGCCACCCCGTGCTAGATTAAACTATCAAAACGACTCGGGGTATTACGCGTGTGCATCCTCCAGTTGCGATCGGTGGCGTTGGCGGCAGCGGTACCCGGCTCGGAGCCGCACTGCTTCAGATGCTGGATTACCATATCGGCGACGATCTGAACGCACCCCTGGACAACCTGTGGTTTACACTGCTCTTCAAACGCCGGTCGATTCTTCTGGAAAGATCTGAGGACTTCCAGCGCCTTCTCTCGCTATTCTTTTACCGCGCGTCGGGCGGGACAGGAATCCCAGACGAGCAACGCGAGCAAGTCCTCAGGCTGGCGCGGGTGGGGAGGATGCAGCATTCGCCGGAGTGGCTGAAGGAGCGTGCAGACTCCTTCCTGAATGGGATGACCGCCTGGCGTGCCGGGCAATCGTGGGGCTGGAAAGAACCGAACACGCACATGATCATCGACCGCATTTTCGAGTTCCAGCACGAGCTCCGTTATATTCACTTCGTGCGGCATCCTCTGGATATGGCCCTGAGCAGCAATCAGACCCAGCTGCAGAACTGGGGCCCCATTTTATTGAACCGCGATGTGGCGATCGAACCACGACAATCGCTGGCGTATTGGTGCGCGGCTCACAGGCGCATCGTGTCGTTCCTGCAGAGATGGCCCGAGCGAACCCTCGTGGTCGATTTTGACGCGCTTTGCGAGGAACCAGACCTGCATTCCGAACGGATCGCGGCATTTGTCGGCGCGGAGATGCCGGATTCCGTCCGGTCCGAGTTCCACCATTTCGTCGTGCGACCGCAATCGGCCGGACGCTACAAAACTGTAGATCCAGGGCAATTCGATCCGGTGGATTTGCGCTATGTAACGGCGTTAGGCTACCAAGCTTGGACTTCGGTCGGCGCCGGGCCGTAAATTGTCGCGTTTCGACTGGATTTCGATTGAGGAGCACGAGTCAACATTGGTTGTCACTGCCATCCTGGCGATCCGCAACGAGGAAGCTTACCTGGCCAACTGCCTGCGTCACCTGGTGCGCAACGGCGTCGATTTCGCTATCATCGATAACGGTTCTTCGGATGGAAGCGCAGAGATCTATCGGCGTCGTGAATTCGCCGCCAACCTCGTGGATGTCCAGCACCTGCCGTTTCCCGGAGCCTTTTCGCTGACTGACCAACTGCGGCGAAAGATGGCGGTTGCCGAGACCTTGCATACGGATTGGGTTATCCACCTTGACGCCGACGAAGTGATGCACTCGTACCGGCAGGAGGAGACGCTTGAGCAGGCTATTTCGCGCGTCGACGCCGGCGGCTGGAACGTCGTCAACTTCGATGAGTTTGTATTCCTGCCGGTCGAGAATGACTACGTACCGGAAGCCGACGGAGATCAGCCCTTGGGGCTATATTACTTCTTCGAGCCCAGTTCTCCGCGGCTCATGAGGGCCTGGCGCAAGACGAGCGGCGTCTCGATGGTGGAGTCCGGCGGGCATTCCCTCTGCGGGCCCGCCCTTCGGATTTCGCCGGAGCATTTCGCCCTGCGGCATTATATTGTGCGCACTCAGGAGCATGCCTTCGCAAAATATACGACCCGGATCTTCGCGCCGGAGGATCTGGCTGCCGGCTGGCATCGCCTTCGCACCGCCCAACCTCGCGAGGCGTTTCTTTTGCCATCGGCCGGACTCTTGAAACGGCTCGCCGATGTAGGCGATCATAACCTAGATCGAAGCGATCCCTGGACAGCGCATTACTGGCGGCGCTGCGAAGCCGGTGGATAGCCGGCCGTGGCCTCGAATTGCGGCCGCGTTGGATCGCGACCGCCGGAACAAAGACGCGTTTGTACTGAGAGGCAGCCAACTTGGAGTCACGACAAAAGCCTACTCCCGTGGCCGACTGGGATCTTACGTATCGCGAAGGAAACTGGGACTACCTGGCTTCGATAGCGGAAACCCCGCGCTATGCCGCAGTAGCCGGTTACGTTCACAAGCTGGTCCGGCACGGCTGCGTTCTCGATGCAGGATGCGGGGAAGGGCTGTTGGTCGACTATCTCGATCTCGGGCGTCTGACATATACGGGGTTCGATTTGTCGACGACAGCAATCGACCGTGCTCGCAAGCGTTACAGCGGAGTCACGCTGTTCCCGTGTTCGTTGGATGAGTTCGCACCCGCTAACGGTGAGAAGTACGACATTATTGTCTTCAATGAGGTACTGACTTCGATTGACCGGTCCCACGAAATCCTGGACCGATACTTCACCTTCCTGGCGCCTTCCGGCCATATCGTCCTCTCGCAGTTTCAGAACTCCAATCCGACTTCGAACGCGAGCATTTTCACGGGCACGCTCGAGGCTGAAATCGCCGCGGGCCGCTACCATGTCGCCGCCAGGTCGCAAACCCTGAACTGCGATACGGGCTTTAGCTGGAATGTCTACTGTCTGGACGGTTCGCAACGGAACGGTCTTCCGGAGAAGGCGGGAGGAGCGCGACCCTGAGATGAGCGGCTGGCCGGGCTTGACCGGGGAACTCGACAGCTGGCGCGAGGCCGGAGCCACTGCAACTTTTTGGTGGCGGGACGACGACGCGGTGGACTCGACACCACAGTTGGACGCGCTTTTGCGACACGCCGGAGCGGTGCCGCTGGCTCTCGCGGTCATCCCGTGTCTGGCCACGCGAGACCTTGCGGAAAAGGTGCGGCTTTATGATTCGGTCGTTGTACTGCAACACGGCTGGCGACACGCGAACCACGAGCCCGGCGGGAATAACGAGTATCCGGCCGTCCGGCCGGAGGATGTAGTATCGCGGGAATTGGCGGAGGGCCGCTCCATTCTGACGGCTCTTTTCGGGCCGAAAGCGCTCCCGGTGTTTGCTCCGCCGTGGCACGGCTTTGACGAGAGCTTTCTTCCGCTGCTGCGACGAAACGGCCTCCGAGCCATCACGCGAAAGGGAGCGCGGCCGGCGGTCTTCGCCAACGAAGCGCTCTTACAGGTAAACGCCCATATGTCGCCTATCCGATGGTCCGTTCCTCCGTCTTTTGGAGATGAGGACCTGTACCTGGACCAGGTTATCGACCATCTCCGCGGACGCCGCGTGGGGGCATACGACCGGGCGGAGCCAACGGGGCTGCTGACGCATCACCTGGTGCAGAATGAACGCTCCTATGAGTTCATTTCCCGATTCGTGGAGTTGATTTCGACGCATCCGGCCGCAGCATGGTTGGACGCCAGGGAGATTTTCGCGGCGCGAACCTGAAGCGGTAACTGCGTCGACCGCCTGCCGCCCTGATGCCGCCGCAATGGGGTAAAGGTCGGCTCGGTCCTTCGACGCCGACGCCCTTTCCCGGTTGGGATTACCTCCAAAACTATTGTGGTAGAATGGCTTCTTCCCTTTGGTCACGCGGACTCACATAAAGGAGCAATCATCCCAGTGTGGCATGGCGACTACAGTTTTTTGCTACGTAACCTGATTACCAAGGATTTCAAAATCCGCTACCGGAACATGTCCCTCGGTGTGTTTTGGTATCTCGTGAATCCGCTCATCATGCTGGCAGTCTACGTGTTTGTTTTTACCAAGATCTTCAAGGCACCTGCCGTCCCACATTTTGATCTGTATATTCTATCCGGCATCATCGCTTTTAACTTCTTCAACCTGGCGTGGGTTTCGGGAACGTCTTCCCTGGTAGACAATGCCGCCCTGATCAAACGCGTGCCGGTTCCGCGCGAAGTCATTCCATTCGCCAGTATTTTGTCGAATTGCCTGCACCTGCTCATTCAGCTTGTTCTGCTGCTGATCGCGGTGCTATTCAGCGGCCTGGGTGTGAACATCTATTGGTTCTGGCTCCCGCTCATCTGGGTGATCGGCCTTGTCTTCATTTTTGGTATTTCCTTGATTACTGCCGGCTTGAACGTGTATGTGCGTGATACACGGTACATTGTCGAATCAATTTGTCTGGTTGCGTTCTGGTTCATGCCGATTTTTTACCTGCTCTCGTTCGTGCCGGCGCAATACAGGGATCTCTACCTGCTGAATCCCATTGCGGCCCTGATCACTGCGATGCGCAGTGTGCTGTTGGACGGTCAGGCGCCGGCACCGGGATTGATGCTCAAGTTCATTCTGATCTCGTTGGGCTCTTTGATAGTGGGAATGCTGACGTTCCGGCAAATGAAAAATCGCTTTTACGATTATCTTTAGGCGGTTACACTCATGCATCTCATTTCGGTCAACGATGTCTCAAAGGTGTTTCACCGTTCCGGTGGACCCAAGCTCATTCGTGAGTACGTTCGCGATCAGTTCCGCCCCAATCCGGACAGAGACTTTTATGCGTTGAAACACGTGTCGTTCCAGATAGGCGCGCAAGAAAGCGTGGCGATTATCGGCGCCAATGGTGCGGGCAAGAGCACGCTGTTAGGTTTGATCGCCGGGCTTGTCGGGCCGGATGAGGGTACGATTGAAGTAAATGGCCGTATCGCTGCACTGTTGGAACTTGGCTCCGGCTTTCATCCGGAACTGACCGGCACGGAGAATGTTTTTTTAAATGCCGCTTTACTTGGGTTCAACGAAAAACAGACGAAGGAGCTCCTGGGATCGATCATAGATTTTGCCGAGCTCCGCGACTCGATGGGACGGCCCTTGCGAACGTATTCGAGCGGTATGATTGTCCGCCTGGCATTTTCCGTGGCGGTGCACGTGGACCCGGCGATCCTGATTGTCGACGAAGTCCTGGCTGTCGGAGATGTGGCCTTTCAGGACAAGTGCCACCGGAAAGTGGAAGAACTGCGCAGAGAGGGCCGCACGTTAGTGTGCGTGTCGCACTCTCCCGCGGTGCGCGACACGTGCGACCGGGCGATCTGGCTGGACCATGGCGAGGTGGTCATGGACGGCCCTTCCTCCGAGGTTGTTGATGCCTACGTGCAGTACATGGCTGCGCCCGACACCGGACTCCCCACTCGCATGGTCAAGTCTGTACCCAAGGTCCGCGTGATGCGGCGCGGGTGGAGAAAGGCATAAGCGACACCGACCCGCGTCTCTTGCGAGGTTTCTAACGGCTACTCCGGCCACTTCAGTTGCCGGAGGCCCACGTCAAGAATGCAACCAGACTGTAGACCGGACCAGGTAACCGCATGTTGGCCCGCCTTGCAGTCGCTGTTGATACTCGGCAGCGCCGGCAGTTGGGTGCCATCCGCCAATGCGACGCATTTGGATGTCCGCACTTGCGAGTGGTCTCCCGAGTGCGTGGCGGCTCTTCCCGGGACCTATGACCTCGCGGTCTGTATGAACGCACCGGCGAAAACAGCGGAAGAATGTGAAGCGATCGCTTTTGCGCTAGCCCCGCTGTGCGAACGGATCCTTTTTTCTGCGGAAGTTGCCTCTTCCGAGAACTGGTTGAGGGCGCTGCTGGCTGCCGGATACAAACCGGATCTGGCGTTCGACGCTCAATGGGCCGGCGACGGTGCTCTATTGCTGCAACGCCGCGAAGGGAGCTGCGACCTCATACCGGTTCTGTCGGAGCTCCTGCGGCTGCGATCGCGCACGGCAGCGGCCGATCGGCAGGCGGCACACCTGCGTAAGGAGACCGAATCCCTGTTGGCGGAGGTTCGCGCGATCACGCTCGCGGCTCGCGAGCAGCAGGAAGTCTTCATCCGAAAGGCCGATTTACGGATCTCCCAGCTCCACGCCCGCACCAATCAACTGAGCCATTCCGTAAACGATATATTACGCAGCCGGATCTGGAAAACACTAGTAACTCTCGGCGGATGGATACTTTCGGTTCAAAGAATCCGTTTCTCCTCCCGCAACCCCGGGCCGACCCGACGGCACGGAACGGACGGTTTCATCGCCCTGCAATGCGACGAGCCAGCCTCGGAAGCCTGGGATCGGATGCTTCAAAGCGGTATCAGCGGCCGGCTGAAACTCAAAGGCTGGGCGGTTGCAACCTCCGGGATTGCCCGCGTCGAGGTGCAGTTGGGTGACTCTCAGCCGATTGCGGCGCGGCAAGGGCTGCATCGGCCAGACGTGGAACAACTCTACCCCTCCTGTTCCGATGCCCTGCTGAGCGGCTTCGTCGCCGAAGCCGACACGCAAACCGTGCCGAGCGGGCCCTCCAGGCTCAAGATACGGGCTTTCGGCACGCAAGGGGAAGCAACCGAAATTGAAGTGCCGCTGAAAGTGGACCACATTCACGGGTACGCGGACGACTATCACCGTTGGATCCGCGACTTCGAGAGCCGCGAACCGCGGGAAATCGAACTCCGGTTGTCTCTTCTGAAGCACCGGCCGCGCATTAGCCTGATTGTGCCCGTATACAAGACGCAACCTGTAATCCTGGAAAAGGCCATTTCTTCGGTACTGACTCAGAGTTACGCGGACTGGGAGCTCTGCCTGGTTGACGATTGTTCGCAATCGCCCGAACTCACCGCCATTCTGGAACGCCACGCGGCTTCCGACCGGCGCATCAAAGTCGCCGCGCTGCCTGTCAACGGCGGAATTTCCGCGGCGTCCAACGAGGCGCTGACGATGGCCACAGGAGACTTCATCGGCCTCCTGGATCACGACGACGAACTGGCCCCGGACGCCCTCTTATACGTTGCCGAAGCGCTGAACCGCGAACCCGACACCGACATGATTTACTCCGATGAGGATCACATCGACGATGGCGGAATGCGCTCCGATCCCTTCTTCAAACCGGATTGGTCCCCGGACCTGCTCCTCGGGGAGAATTATGTCTGTCACTTTCTGGTTCTCCGCACCAGTCTCTGCAGGGAATTGGGGGGGTTTCGCAGCGAGATGGACTTGAGCCAGGACAGCGACATTGCCTTGCGAGCGAGCGTGAAAGCACGAAGGATCGTCCACATTCCGCGAGTACTGTACCACTGGCGCACGAATGTCTACACGGGAGACCGCGCATCGGATGCGCAGCGGGAGCGTGCACTCGTCACATCGAGGCGGGCCGTGGAGGAGCACCTGAAATCGCAGGGCGTCGATGCCACAGTGGAGCCCGGAGCGGTGGCCTCGCGCTGGCGCGTACGCTATGCCATTCCCGGCGATCCGGCGGTCCGCATTCTCGTTCCGTGCGGAGGCAATGTAGACCTTCTGAAACGCTGCCTCGGCCCCCTGGTGGAGAAAACGCGCTACCGTAACTTTCAGATCTCGGTAATCGATAACTCCCGGGGTCACGCTGTGGCTGATTGGGTGCGAAAATTCTCGCACCGCGGCCACACGCTCTCGTACGTCGACTATCGAAACCGGCCGTTCAATTTCTCGGCGATGAACAACACGGCCGCGAGAGAAGTTCACGAGCCATTTTTGCTTTTTCTGAACGACGACATTTCGATCATCCAGGGAGACTGGCTCACGGCGATGATGGAATTGGGAGCCAGACCGGAAGTCGGCGCCGTCGGCGCGAAATTGCTGTATCCGGATAATACGATCCAGCATGCCGGGGTCGTAGTCGGCATTTTCGGCACCTGCGGCCATGGATTCAAAGGAGCCTTTGCCGCCGACCGGATTTATTTCGATTTTCCGCATTTGATCCGTAATGTGAGCGCCGTAACGGGAGCCTGCATGCTGGTCCCGGCGGAGAAATTCCGGGCGTGCGGAGGCTTTGACGAGGAGGCCTTTCCCGTGTCGTACAACGATATCGATCTCTGCTTGAAGCTTGGGGAAAAGGGGTACCGGATCCTTTACACGCCGCATGCGCAACTCTATCATCACGAAGCCGCCTCGAAACGGTCCCCAGACAAGGACCCCCGTCCTGCCGAGACCATGATTTTCAAATCGCGCTGGCAGCGAGTGATCGAACACGATCCGTTTTATAGTCCGAACCTGGCGTTGGATGTGGAGGACTACTCGTTCCGCAAGGGTTTGGATTGAACTGTAGTTCGAGCCTCGCATGAATTCTTTTCTGATCGCTAAACCCATCCACGAAGATCTCTGCTTCGACGTTCTGAACGTGCACGAGTGTGGACTGGTTCAACTAATCGGCTGGCAGCGGCACCGATCGTCGACACCGCTCTCGTTGCTGGGCGTCAACATCAATCACCTTCCCCGCCCCGTGTTCCAGATGTACCGCTTTGACCGGTCAGACGTGCCGGACGTTCTGCCAAGCGGCATCTGTCTCGAGGTGAATCTGGGATCGGAGGTAGTCCGCTCAATCGACGTGACATGGGACGGCGCTCAAATCTTCAGTGCAGAGGGGGTCGAAATTGCATGCCAGGAACCGCACTATGCCATGCTCCGTGTCACGGAGAGGGTTTTGGGTAGAGCGGATATCTATGGGTCAGGGCCGCCGAACACGACAGTTCACCCCGATGTGGCGGCGATGGCACTGCGGCTACGGCCACCTGTTTTGGATTTCGGGTGCGGCATTGGCGCTTTGATGGGGTTGCTGCAATCGTCCGGCATTGAATGTTATGGAATTGAACTGGACCGGCCGGCAATCCGCGATCATGTGCCTGACGAGTTGCGGACCCGCATCACGCTTTACGACGGAAGGTTTCCGCTACCCTACGAAGACAAGGCGTTTACGTCCGTGGTGTGCTCGGAAGTGTTGGAACACGTTCCCGATTACGCAGCGGCTTTGGGCGAGATCGTCCGGGTTTGCCGCGAGACGTTATTCCTGACCGTGCCGGACATCAGCGTGATTCCCCTGCTGCATAAACACAACGTAGTGCCCTGGCACTTGTTGGAGGCGACGCATGTGAATTTTTTCACTCAGACGAGCCTTTCTCAGCTTTTGCGGCGTCATTTTCATTCGGTATCGTTCTTTCGTCTGGCACAGTGCATGATCAACGGAACACCGTACAGGGAATCGCTGGCGGCCATGAGTTCGTTCTAACGAAAAGCTGGTAGAGCAAGCTTGCCGCCGCTGCTTTCGGTTCTCCCGTGGCATGGCCCGGTTATCGTGTGTGCTTAGCAGTTTGCGGAAAAACGCCGATTTTTAGGAACGACTGTAACTCGTATTATGCCGAAGTGAAAGCAGGCGCAGCCTAAAGTGCTTTTGACATGCCTAAGTGCCTCAATCTGCGGCTCATTTTGCCCGCTGTGGCCGCGCGCGGGCACGCTCCTCTCGGATCCGGTTGGCGATTGTATCCTTCTTCTCTCCGTGGCTGAACTGGATGACCGGAATGCCATCCCGCTCTGCCATCGTCTTCACCGCCTCGCGGAACCGCTCGCTTACTATGCCTAACACCACGGGCGAGGGGATCGGCTTCCCCAACTGCTCGCGCATGAATGTCACCAAACCGCCCGACGTCGCCAACGATCCGATGTACCCGTTCAGGTACAACCGGTCCAGGCACTCCACTTCCAGCGTGACGTGTCCATTCAGCAGTTCCGGGATGCTCGGCATAACCGGGAGTCTACGGCATTCCGCTGCTCTGCGCTCGTCGGTTTGAGGTCGAAGACCTCGCTAGCGGCCAGTCGGTCTACGTATTGAGAAAGCCCTGATGTACTCCCGTTTCCTGCTCTGCGATGATTGCAATGTCCTCAGGCGACTCCCGCGGGAGGTACTCGTCCACGCCGACGCCATACCGCACGAAGTTACCGTTGTGGTTCAAAATGATAACCCGGCACCGGGCCCCGATGACCCTGCCTTCGTCGTTCTACTTGATCCGTCCTCTACTACCTGCGTGTCCCCAGGCGACCTGGCCGCTGCGACACCAAGCGATACCCGAACTTTCCCTTGGCGGGAGTATAAGACAAGTTAAAGTACGTTAGAATACTCAGATCGAAGACTTTGAGTTTTCGGACCTAATGCCGATTCCATTGTTACAGGACCGCCAGCTTGGACAACAACAATCAACCGATTTCCGATTCAGAAGTGACGCGTCTGGAAGAACGGATTGAAATAATTCGCACGGAACTCACGGCGTTGCAGCGGGCGCTGCAGGCGCAACGCGCCCGGCGGGATACGGCTCCATCTTTCAAAATGCTCCCTGAAGCGCTGCTGCGACGATTTGCCGCCGTTAAGCTGTGCTGTGACGAGCCCGCCGAGGGCGCCACAGTCGCCTCAGGCGAACCTGTTGTCATCCGGGGATGGGCCCTTGCACAGAAGGGAATCGCATCGCTGGAGGCCCAAATTGATGACCAGCCTCCGATTCCCCTGTCCTACGGTACTCTGCGGCCAGACGTTCAACAAGCCTTTTCGTCCATCCCTAGGGCAGAGCACTCCGGGTTTGATTTCATATGGAACACGAGCGGGCTCCGACCCGGCGCACACTGTGTCCGAATTGCGGCGCGGAGTCTTGCCGGAGAACACGCCACCCTGACTCGTGTGTTGACCCTCTCCGCGCCTACTGTCATGCGGTTGTTCTGTGATACACCTGCCGGTACCATCGAACTTGGCCCGGGCTCCAGGCTCCGAATCTCCGGCTGGTGTTTGGCTCACTCGGCGATCAGGCGGATCGAATACTCGATCGACGACGCTCCGTTCACGGCCCTGCCCTATGGCATACCTCGTCCTGATGTCCGCGATGCCTTCCCGGAATACGGAGACACGGACCACCGCGGATTCCTTTGCGAGGCGGAAGGCGTACCGGCCGGAGAACATCGGCTGATCGTCACTGCGCGAAGCGAATCAGGCGAATCGGCCGTACTCTCGCAGAATTTCTTCGTCCGGCCGTTCCAGGAGGCGAACCTCCTACTCCATTGCGATTACCCAGTCACTCGAAGCTGCCATTCCGTTCGCGACGTGGTGGAGCTTCGTGGATGGGCACTGGCTTGGTCCGGTCTTCGAGATGTAACCGTACAAATCGGCGATATGCCGCGGCTCGCTGCATCCTATGGTTGGACACGGCCCGACGTAGCCCAGGTGTACCCGCAGTTCCCGCAACCCGAACGATCGGGCTGGCGCTTCATCTGGGATACGACTGCAGTGCCGGAAGGCCACTATCAGATTCGGATCACAGCAACCGCTATGGATGGTGCGGCCACTACACTAACACCCCGGGTCCTGGTGGACCAGCGTTGCGACACTGCATATAGCGAGTGGATAGCCCAAAACGAACCGACCCCAGAGGAGAAGGAGAAGATGGTGACGGACATCGACTCCTTCGAGCGGCGCCCCATCATCAGTATTCTCGTTCCAGTTTATAAAACACCTCCGCACTTATTGAGCCGCTGTATCGATTCCGTACGGGCACAGCTTTATCCGTTTTGGGAACTATGCCTGGCCGATGACGGTTCGCAAGATTCCGAGTTGGCGGAACTACTCACACACTACTCTCATCTCGACTCACGCATTCGATTCTCGACACTCACGCAAAACTCCGGCATCTCCGCAGCAACTAACGCGGCACTGCGGATGGCCACCGGTAATTACGTCGCTTTCCTTGATTCCGATGATGAGTTAGCCGATTTCGCTGTCTGGGAAGTAGTCACCTCCATTAATGCCGATCCGGCGCCTGATCTTTTCTACTCTGATGAGGACAAACTGGATGAAGTGGGGCGGCGATATGATTGGTTTTTCAAACCTGATTGGTCGCCGGAGCTGTTCTTCTCGTGCAACTATCTGTGTCACTTCATCGTAATTCGCCGCTGGGTCTTGGACCAGGTCGGCGGCCTGGATGAAAGCTTCCGTGGTGGCACTCAGGACTATGAATTTCTGTTGCGCGTGATCGAGCGCACCACGAGGATTCGGAGAATTCCCAAAGTACTGTACCACTGGCGCGCCACCGAGGGATCCACTGCGAAAACGGCCGATGAGAAGCCGGGTGCGGGCCTAAACGGCCGGCGAGCGCTTCAGGAGTACATGTCTCGGAATCAGCCGGGTACGTCCGTGGAACAGATCGCTTCGTGTCGATATCGAGTGCACTATCCAATCCAAGGTTCTCCCACCGTTGATATTCTTATGCCCACCGGCGGCAAAATGAATCTTCTGCGTCGCGCCGTGGAGGACGTACTGCAAAAGACGGACTACCACTCGTTTCAGATCACTTTTATCGACAACTCCTCGCAGGACCGGGTCCAGCAATATGCCCGGACCTTAGTTTCGAACGGTTCGCCGGTGAAGTACCTAGACTGGCAGCACAAACGATTCAATTTTTCGTTGATGAACAACTCTGCGGTGCGCCAATCTACGGCTCCATACGTCTTGTTCCTGAACGACGACATTTCAGTTGTTACATCGGAGTGGCTCTCGGCGATGCTGGAACACGCGCAGCGTCCCGAAATCGCTGCGGTCGGCGCCCAACTTTGGTATCCCAACGATGCTATCCAACATGCCGGCGTGGTCATGGGAATCTACCGCAATTCCGGGCACGCGTTTCGGAAGTTACCTGTCACGCGACGAGGGCATGGTCAGTACTTCGATTTTCCCTGGCTCATACGAAACTGTGCCGCCGTCACAGCGGCCTGCATGCTCGTCGCCACTGCAAAGTTTTGGGAAGTCGGTGGTTTCGATGAAGACCACCTCTCGGTTGCTTTTCAGGATGTTGACCTTTGCCTTAAGCTCCTGGAGAAAGGGTACCGGAATGTCTATGTACCCGATGCGGTGCTGTACCACTACGAGTCCGCAACCAAGGCCGAGGTGCAGCCAAATCCGGTGGAAGATCATTTCATGAAGCGCAAATGGAAGCGGTACATTGACGACGATCCTTATTACAATCCGAATCTCACGCGAGACAGTGAAGACTATCGGTTGAGGCTGCGTTAGGGCCAGAGCCCTTCTTGACCTTGCTCAGCCGGATCGGCAGGTTCCGCTAATCCACCGATACCGCAGACGGGCACATGCGAGTAACGGTGCAACCCCTTCGGCCGGTTCACCGCGTTTGCTATGCTTGGCGGATGAACCTCCCGCCTGAATTCGACCCTGCTATCTACCACGACCTCCATGCCGATTTAGCCCATATGGATGACGCGATGCTGGAGCAGCATTATCATTCCTACGGCAGGGCCGAGGGGAGGGTCTCCAGCAATATCGACAACCGCATGGCATTTGTCGGCCTGGTTGGACCCGATATCTCGGCCTTGGAGATTGCGCCTTTTGTCACTCCGCTTCTTCGAGGCGGAAACACGTTTTACTATGATGCATTCGGGGAGGACCGGCAGAGACAGCACGCCATTGATTACGGCTACAACCCCGACGATGTTCCACACATGGACTACACGGGATCTCTAGACGATGTTCCCAGGACGTTCCAGGCCGTCCTTAGCAGCCACGTAATCGAGCACCAACCCGACCTCATCGGCCATCTCGTACAGGTCGAACACCGACTTGAACGGGGCGGGAGGTACTTCATCGTGATTCCTGACAAGAGGTACTGTTTCGATCGTTTCAATGCACCATCCACCATTGCTGACATAGTTGAAGCCCATGAGGAACGACGCACCGTCCATTCCCTCAAGAGCCTCATCACGTATCAAGCCCTCCGGGTACATAACGAACCTGCTAAGCATTGGGCGGAGAAGGACCTCCGGCCACCGACGGCGGACCCGGCGAAAATCACCGAAGCCGTTCAGATGTGGCGCTCCTCAAATGGCGCCTATCTGGATACCCACGGCTGGTATTTCACGCCCGACACCTTTCGAGAGAATATTGATTTGACCGTGCGGCTCGGTCTCACCAGTCTTTCCATCGAACGGCTGTACTCAACCCCCTATGGGTCAAATGAGTTCTGGACCGTCCTCAGGAAATCATGACCCATAGTGCACCGTCGCCGCCGGTTGCTATGGGCATTTCTCCGGGAATCCCAACTGTGCACGTATGATGCACCCAGCAGCTTTTCCGTGCAAACCGGCAGATCTGACACCCGGATTTTAACGGGCTGGGTGGTTTTTCGAAACGCCTCAAAACAGAAACGCATTCTTAAGGACTATCCGCGCATCCTGCATTTGGAAATCGCTACAGACCGTAATCCGCACTGCAGCCGTTCCCGTATGCTGCGGGATATTCTCTACCATGCACAAGCTGTAAGCGGCTTCTAACGAGGTCCAGGAAACCTTATCGGGAATGCGAACTGGCTTGCTGGCGTATACCTCATCCGAACCCGGCAGGCTGACACTTAGCTGGATGGTGGCGGGCGAGAAGAGATTCGTGGCGCCTACAAGAACGCTCAAGTTTCGGTGCCCGTCCAGGTGAAGAGGAACCGTGCAATTATACTCAGTACCAGTTACAACCTCTTCCAGTAGAAACGGAATATAGCCAAGAGGGCCGTCGGAGCCTTTCTTTATGACATGGGCATCTTGAATCCCGATAATTCCGTACCGGGGTTGACTGAAAAGACAAGTAAACGGGGAAAAGATCATACGAAAAGCTGAAGCTGATTCGACCACCGAGGTATAATTTGTGCCTTCGTCTCCCTGAATATACACAAAAGGTTCTTCGTCGAGCATAATCACTCCAGTGCCTGAACGGTTGGCAGGATCTTCATTTGCCAAGCGCACCAGCATAGGCGGCAGCATAGATGGACCCATGGTGGTCAGCACCGCTACGCCATCTGGACTCAGGAGCCGCCACAGTTCTGCCATCCAGAGGTAGTGCAACTGGAAGGTGAGGTGCGTAAGAACCGAGGCGCTGTAAATGACATCGAAACTGCCATCGGGGAAAGGCAGTGGAGGAGCTACTCCGCACAGTGAAAAAGAACCGAATGGGATATGGGCCTGACACCAGCGGATGGAGGGCTCAAAAATATCGCAGCCATATAAATCGATCTGTCCCAGATAAGGCGCCCAGTGCCTGGCAATCCGACCGCAGCCACAACCCCAATCCAGCACGCGTTTACGGTGGGAATCAAGATCGACCCCGACAACCTGAAGCGCTCTGCGAATGTAGCTCACACAGAACCCGCCGGAAGACAGGAATCCAGCAACATCTTTGTGTCCGACCACACGGAAGATCAAGTCCTCAGACGGAGCGGGGATCGGGTCGACTGCGATTGCGCGTGGAAGCTGAGTGTCAGTATCCGCGACGGATACCGAGATCTGGCGTCGATCATTAATCGGGAGTGGAGGGCGATAGACATAACCATAAGCGCCATCACCGATGCCCACGGCCTTCAAATCAGCGCGGTACTCTTGCGCGACGACATCAGCAATCAGTTCGTCGCCGTCTCGGATACGTACAGTCAAGCGAGAGTCCGGTCGATCGCTGTCCCACGCCCAGCCTCGAATTTCGGTATCTGTGCATACGTCGAGATAGCCGTCTATTGACATGGCACTTGTCGTTTAGGGCATGCGCCTCACCACTTTCCGACCACCGGCACGTCCCCTGGCGATCCCCAGGAGAGCTGTTTGTCAACTCCAGGGCCTTCCCAAATGAAGTCTCCATTGTAATCCAATAGCCAGAGTTCGTACGTTGTGTTCACGATTCCAATCTTTGTCGTCCCGCTTCCGTTCCAGTCCCCAACCACCGGCGTGTCCCCAGGCGATCCCCACGAAACCTGCTTGTCCACGCTCGGCCCCTCCCAAATGTAGTTCCCGTTGTAATCCAATAGCCAGAGTTCGTACGTTGTGTTCACGATCCCAATCTTTGTCGTCCCGCTTCCGTTCCAGTCCCCAACCACTGGCGTGTCCCCAGGCGATCCCCACGAAACCTGCTTGTCCACACCGGGCCCTTCCCAGACGTAGTTCCCGTTGTAGTCCAACAGCCACACCGCATACGTCGGATTGAACGTCCCCACCTTCGTCGTCCCGCTCCCGTTCCAGTCCCCCACCACCGGTATGTCCCCCGGCGACCCCCATTGGAATACCTTGTCGACTCCAGGCGTGTAAACCCCGTCCCCGTTATAGTCCAGGGTCCACGTCGCCGTGCCCGGATCAAAGATTCCCACCTTCTGTGTCCCGCTCCCGTTCCAATCCCCCACTACTACCACGTATCGCGGATTGTGATTGCCCGTTCCCCAAGAGAACAGTTTGTCCGGCGGCGCCCCGTCCCACGTGAAGTTCCCATTGGCATCTAGCAGAAATGCCCCTGCCGTCCTGTTGTAGATCCCCACCTTGGCAGTTGCTGCCGCAGTCACCGTCCAAGTGCCAGCCGCTTGAAACGCTGTGCTCAATCCGGAATTGTCGATAGCCTGTCCCCAGACTGTCTTTGTACCGCTGAAAGCCGCTTTGAAGGTTATGGGAAAATAGACCGTCAGGTTATTACCACTAACGCTGACGGACGCCGTCGCGGGATTCACCGTGCACTGGCTATTGCTCAAAGGCGCTCCGCTGCCCACGGCGGACGGTCCCAGCCACGCACTCACATTATCATTGGCAAGGTACACAGCGTTGGCGGCGCGATTGTAATTCATAAAACAGCCGCCCGTCCCCGTGAGACTGCTGTTCACCAGCAAAACGGCCGAAGCAATATCCGAAGACCCATTGGGATCAGACACGGTTAAGCTGAATGTCTCACTCGCTCCGCTGCCAGAAGCCGGGAGCACCAGCACTACCGACGGCGGTTGATCGTCGCTCAAACCCGCCCCTTGCTGCACCGTAATCGTACCGGTTTGTGCGGTACCCAGGGAACTTCCGCTGAAGTTGAAAAACGTCAGCCGTACATAACCAGAACCCCGAAAATCGGGCACAACCATATCGTATCTACCGAAATCCGCCAGCCCGGTCGCAATGTTCTTCGTGCCGGTTCCCACGACCAGGTCGATATTTACATAGTCCGACCCGGGCGGCCCAACCCATTCCAGCGGGTAGACCGTGCCCACGTAGAACGTGGTAGCGGTCGCAGGAGAAGTAAACTGCCCATTGCCGTTACGGACTGTCATCCAGCCGTCCGACGAATCCGCAAAACTGCCCGAAACGATCTGGATCGACACCTTGCTGGAGGACGTGGCCGAGACCGGTACCACCACATAATCGTTCGTTACTCCAGCCTGCAGCGTCGAATACACCGTGCTGTCACTGTAGCGAATGTTCACATTCACCGGTTGTGTGACATTGGCGGATTTTTTCCACGAAACCAGCAGAGACTGTCCCGGATCTATGATCTGGTCGCTCTGAGGAGAGAGCACGATCAGATCGCTGGTCGTGATGTTGAACTGCGCACCCAGTGCGCTTGCGCCGACAGCTGCACCCGCCGAATTCTTGCACGTGACCTGGATACTATACGGACCTGCAGGCACGGAAGGCACGGTCCATCGATAATATCCGAAATCGGGATAATTGGACGCTATGATAGTTGCGCTATTGCCGGCATTGACTAGGGCCAGGTCGACCATGACGCAGCCCTGGGAGGTCCAGGAAATCGTCTTCTCTGATCCTACCGCCGCCGACGTGTTTGTCGCCGGTGTATGTATGGTTATCCCGTACACCTTTCCCATGGATTCCGACTGATACGGGTAATGGTCCACATACGCGCCTTCATGTCCCTGGTTGTCCTGTAGTATCCCTGAGAACGGGCTTGAACCTGTACTGGGGTTTCCATTCGCGGAGAAATTCGAAAAGTAATTTCCGCCCAACACAGTCGACCCGGAATCCCACTGTACCTGCGCCGGCGAAAACGTATAATGGGTATTCGCATTGATGTACCGGTTCAAAAAGAGCGACGTTCCTGTTGTCGTTGCGTCTATGTTCTCTCCCTGATTCAGGTTCTGCACGGTATTCGCATATAACTTGATATTGGAACTGCCGTTGCTCAAGACATACCCGGCACGTTGAATTGAAATCTGCCCGGAATCACCGGCCATTACGTTGAAACTCACGTCCGTAGCCCCAGCGCCCGAGGTTGTTACCCCTCCATTTGTCTGATTGTTGAAAAAGTAGTTGTGCTGGACGGCGTTATTGGCAGGGACGGTCGAGGTGCCCGTTCCGCCGATGGTGGCGATAAACAGCCCGCCCTGCGGATTCTGATGAAACAGGTTTCCCCGCATGTAGTTTCCGAGCGCGTTAAACAGAGCCATCCCGTTTTCGTTGGCACCGGTTGCGTCGTTGGCGAACGCCATATTCCAGTCACTGTCGTTGTTGAACCAGATGCCATCGGAGCCGCTCTTGTTGGCGAGCGTCATCACGTTATTGGCAACGTAGTTCCGAATGCTGTTCCGGGCGTTATAAGGAGTCAGGGTGACCCCGTTGTGCGGCGACGTGATGGTATTCAGGGTGATCGCATTGTATTGCGAACCCTGTAACTGCACTCCGTCGAAATCGGTGTTCGTGATGGAGTTGCCGCTGATGACGTTATGATCGCTGTTCTGCAGCAGAATTCCGTCACCGCCGCCTGTTGCCCGAGTCTGTTGGATCGTGTTGTTTATGATCAGGTTGTAATTCGAGCTACCGATCGCGATCGAGTGAAAATCCGAAAACGTCACGGTACAGAGCTCAACCACGGAATTGTTCACCTGATTGAACGAGATCGCTTGTCCGCTGTTGCCGCTGGTGGTGCTTACCACGAGGTTGCGCAAAATGACATTCGATAACGCATTCCCCGGGCTATTAAAGTTGGTGACATAAATGCCGAATCCGGTGGCGCCAGTGAGTGTCAACCCATCGAGCGTAATATTGTTGGCGCCGAGGCGAAGAAGAATGTAGGTTCCGGACGGTGCGGTGATGGTAACGTTCGCGGCTCCGTTCACCGACTTGATGGTTACCGGAGTCGCTACGTCCAGCGAACTCGTGGAGGGCAGCGTGTACGTACCATTGTTCAACAGGATCGTATCGCCGGGCGAGGCGTTCTGAATGGCCGTCTGCAACTGAGACATCGAGCTTACCGTTGTAGTGGTGGCCCAGGCAGAAGTCGAGAAAAGTATCCATCCCACCACTAATGTGCATCGCATCTCAAATCCTCCGTTGTTGTATTGTATACTACGGGTCTGGTTGGTTTTGCCTCCGCGTTTGCCGTGAGCGGGCCCGGGGCTGATCCCGCACAATTGTGAGAGCGGAGTTGCACGCGTTCGCACGCCCCGCTCCTGTTCTACACTTGGTGATACACGGGTCCCAGCGAGCCTAGGGCCCGTGAGTTCGCTGAATTATGTCGCCCGCAGTTAAACCAGAACTCTCGGCACGCCGCGAAACCAGAGCCCCCGACAACCGCGTGCGGTTTCTTCGCATGCTATTGGTCTTTCTTCCGATACTCGCGACATTCGCCTACGTCCGGAGTCTCGCGGTGGAAGTTCCCATGTGGGACGATTGGGACCTGTTCATACCCCACTTCCAGCACCTGGCAGCCGGTCAACTTCAGTGGAGCGATATCAATACGCAAAACAACGAGTCTCTGGCGGCTTTCCCGATGATGGCCTCGTTGGCTTTAGCGAAGTTATCGGGAGGACGTCTCCTTCCGATCGTGTACCTGAGCTGCTGTTTTCTCGGCGGGTCGTTGGTGTTTCTGTTCCTGTTTTTCCGCATGCTCCGGCTTCCCGGCCGATGGAGCGATCTTTGGTTTCTGCCGGCAGGCTTGCTGTTGATGGGCTGGCGGCAAGGAGACAGTCTTCTGTGGAGCACCGACCTGTTGAACACCATGGCGCTGTTTTTCATCCTGGCATCGTTATACTTCTGCCTGCAAGCCTGCCGGATTCCAATCTTTTTCAGTGCCGCGGTGCTCTGCGCCTGGATCGCATCCTTTACGATGGCTTCAGGCCTGCTCGTATGGTTCTGCGGTGCGGTCGCTCTGACGGCAACGGTCTGCCGCCAGACACAGCCGGAGCGGGAAATCGGAAAGATCATCGCCTGGCTGGTTTTGGGTGCGGCCTGCGTACTCTGTTTTCTGGGGGATGTAGCTCCACACGCCGTTCCCTGGCCTACGGGGATCTCATACGTAGCCGGGCACTGGCGCGACGCCATTCGCTATTCCCTGGTCTACCTGGGAGGCTCATTAAGCGCCAACCCATATGAGGCGCTACGCATAGGGTTCGCGTTCGTATTGTTGGCGATCCCGGTGCTCCTGACTGCTGTGCGGCACCTCCGGAAAAGGTCCTCTATCTGGCCCGGGTTGTTGCTGTCCGGCTTTGTTGCAATGGCGCTGGTTCCACTACTGAATGGCCGTCTGGGCTTGGGAGTCGACCAGGCCTTTGCTTCCCGGTACGTGACCTTGAGTGCTCTAGCGCCGATCGGTGTCTACTTCTGCTCCCTGGCGCTTGCTGATTCGGTTCGCATCGGACGGTATCTGGCGGTCGCCATGGTTCTGTTGCTGGCCGGAGGGATTTACAATTCGTACTCGTCCGGTCTCGAGAGCGGCCGCCTGGAGAGTCTGAAGAGAACAGACTGCGCCGCTGCCCTCAGGAATTTCCGCCAGGTCGACCGCGCCCGCCTGGCATGCGGATATCCGGACCCGGGAGTAGTTCTCGAACGCGCTCCCGGAATGGAACGCTACCACCTGAGTCTATTCGGACAATAAGCTTTCAACCGGCTTCAAAGCCCTCGGAGCCGCATCCAAAGGCTCTTGCGTTCGGCCGTCGCGCCGGCCAAAATCGGCGGTTTTTCACCGGTCCGCGGCGGGCGGGATGGAGCGTCCGGAAAGGCACCGGTGCGATTCGGAACAATCCTCACGGGCGTTCCCAACCGCGCCGATTTCTGGAGTACATAGATACCTTCCTGGCCGTTATCCAGAAAGAACCGAATTTCGTAACCTAAGTGGTATTTCTCCTCCACGAAAGCAAATAACTCCAACACCTGCGCCTTCGTCCAGACGTGAAAGTGGATGCTATAGTCCAAATCAATCAAGTATCGGGAGCGCAGTTCCTCGGCTTCCCCGGAGGGAGCGTGCTCCACCAGTCGAGCATATTCCCTGTAGTGCTGCTCGCGCGACCACGCGGGACCTTCTTCAAAGTCCCGAATGATGTGCTCCAGCGCTGTGCTGGGCCGATCCTTGTCGAAGGTATACAGCTTGTCGGGAACTACGAGAAACAGGACGCCGTCAGGCTTCAAGACCCGCATAAAGCTCTGCAGCGTAGCGACCGGGTTCTGGCAGTGTTCCAGAAAGTGGCTTGCCACGATGAAGTTCTGGCTCTGGGCGGCCACCGTTGTGAGCGTTTCGCCATCGTCAACTATCTCCGGATCCACCAGGGGGAGATCATTCAGTTCCGGATATTGCCGACGCAATCCTTCAGCCGACATCCGGTCCACGTATTTCACACAGACCCCGGGCGGAACCGGGAGTGGATTGTGCAAGGCCCCGATTTCGATTCCCTCGCCCTGCAAAAACCATAAACCTACCAATGCCCGGTTTTTTATCAGGTCCTCTTCGTTCGTCACTTAAGAAACCTTCCGGCGGAGGTGCTTCCTGATTTGTCCGCCTCCTATTCATTATCACGGATGGCCGCATGGTGCCGTGTGTTTTGAGTTAAACTATTTCTTCCCGTTTCTGTGTGCGGCTCACCCGGTTCTTCCGCGAAACACGCGTCCATACCGGGTTTTGCCAAGGCGTTCGATACGGAGGTGAATGCAGCAATGAGTCAGACGGATTCCGTTCTTGTGGTTGGCGGCGCCGGATATCTGGGGTGCGTTCTCATAGAGGAACTTCTGAACCGCGGCTACGCGGTTACGGTTTTCGACAGGTTGTTCTTCGGAGACTTTGGGATGCAAAAGTTTCGCGACCGCATCCGGCTCCTGACCGGCGACATCCGTGCGACTTCTCCGGCCATTTTCGATAATGTAAGCGCGGTGATCAACCTGGGCGGGCTTTCCAACGACCCTACTGCCGAATACAACCCTGATGCCAACCACCAGATGAACACGGTCGCCACCCGAACTCTGGCGGAGATGGCCAAGAAGAGCGGCGTCAAGCGGTATCTCTTCGCGTCTTCCTGCTCCATTTACGACGTGGGCGTGGTGGACGAAGAGCGGGACATTCTCTTGAACGAGGAGTCGGAAGTGCAACCGCGAGCCGCGTACGCCGTCTCCAAACTGGCCGGCGAGCGGGAATTGATGGCATTGCACGATCCCTCCTTTTCGCCGGTCATGCTGCGCATGGGGACTCTCTTCGGCTTTTCTCCGCGGATGCGCTACGACCTGGTCGTAAACACCTTCGTCAAGGACGCATTTCTCAAGGGGTATGTCACGCTCCACTACGGCGGCCAGATGTGGCGCCCGCTCGTCGACGTACGGGACGCTGCCCGGGCGTACATAGTCGCCCTGGAAGCGCCGGATCAGGCGGTTTCCGGGCAGATCTTCAACATCGTGTCGGAGAACTTCCGCATCTCGGAGCTTGCTTTGCGGGTGCGGGAAGGATTGCGCCAGAAGGATGTGGAGGTCGAAATCCAGTCGCAATTCAAATACGCCGGTATCCGCAATTACCGCGTCTCCGGCAAAAAGATTCTCAGCGTCCTCAACTACAGGCCCGTAATTTCGGTCGAAGAGTCCGTCAGCCACATGGTCGATATGATTCGTGAGTACGGCTATACGGACTTTGACAACGACCGTTACTACAATATCCGCTGGATGAAACTACTCGAGCAGGTCAAGCAGACGATCGACATCACCGGAACCATCTTCGAGATGCCTGCGACCAAAACAGTGCTGGAACTGGCTGCCAAGCGCGCCAGGGCATAGGTTCGGCATGAAGGTTCTGATCATCGGACACCAGGGCCAGTTGGGTTCCGATCTGCAAAACCAGTTTGCCTCGCAGGAGCTGATCCTGGCGGGCCGCGACACATTGCCGGTCGAGAATTCCGCTACGGTCGCCGCTTTTGTGGAAGCTCACCGGCCTGACCTCATCCTGAACTGTTCGGCGTTTCATCGCGTGGACGATTGTGAAGAGCAGGTGGGCCCCGCCTTCGACGTCAACGTGTTCGGCGTTCGAAACCTGGCTCTGGCAGCGCGCCGGAACGGCGCCATTCTGGTCCACTTCAGCACGGACTACGTCTTCGATGGACCACAACGGACGCCTTATTCTGAGTCGGATCCGATTTGTCCAAAATGTATCTACGGCGTTTCCAAGGCTTCCGGGGAAGCGATGTTGCAATCCATCTGGCAGAAGCACTTCATTTTTCGGGTCAGCGGACTGTACGGATACAAAGGCAGCCGTGAAAAGGGGACGAACTTCGTCGAAACGATGATCGGTCTGGCACGCCAGGGGAAGCCCATCCGCGTGGTCGAGGACCAGGTGTTGACGCCAACCTGCACCATGGATGTAGCCTCTGCCGTCCGCCACATTGTCGCGTCCGAAGGCTACGGGTTGTACCATTTGACGAATGCGGGACAGTGTAGTTGGTACGAGTTCACGCGGGCAATTTTCGACTTCGCCGGTTTATCGCCCGAACTGAAGCCGGTACCATCCGCGGCCTTTCCAACGCGGGCAAAACGGCCGAATTACTCAGTTTTGGACAACCGGCGGTTGCGAGGATACGGGTTTAGCGAAATGCCGGAATGGCAGGACGCGCTGCAGCGCTACGTTGCCGGGCGAGCGGCTGCCGGCAGAATATAGGATTCTGACCTCGTCGATCCAAATACCGTAACGTTTAATACGTATTCCCCACCGCCAATTTCCCGCTTTTATGATTCCCGGCAGTACTAGTTCTCTTTCGGTTGACAGTACTCTCACGTTGGCAGTAGACTTAAGTGCCATGAAAAGTACGGTCACCGGGATTGTGGGTGTTTTCATGTTCTGCTGTGTATCTGCTTATGCAAGCCCTATTTTTTACACCGCGAGTGGCGTGTTTTCAGCAACAACACCGGGGAATGCAATGGGTTTCTCGGGGCCTGGCGCCGCGTGGTCATTTTCCTTCGAGGCAGATACTAACCCCACCGTCTTGGTATATACAAACGGTGGGTTCAACTTCGCGTTTTCGGATTTTCAATACGCCTTGAACGGGTCGCCCGTTGCCATCGCGGCGACCTTTATCCGGTTCTTTGCCGATGGATACGGCGGCGGGTTCGAGATTTGCTTCAACGGTACGATCCCCGCCAACTGCACCGATGCCGTGGGGTCGCATGGGCCTCAGATGTTTGCCGGAACGACTTCCAGTCCGACGTTACTGCCGGGCGCATTTGTCCAGACTGATATAGTGGCTAATGTGGATTCCGTTGATTACTCCCAGGACGGCACGACCGTGCAAGCGACCATCCCCGAGCCCTCGATGTTTCTGCCGCTCGCCGCAGGTCTTTTGGCGTTGACGGCATGGCGCTTTAGGACAACGTCTCGTTATGTTCGGAACTGACGAAACGATGTAGCCACATCGACCCACATTTCCGTGGGCTGACGGCGGGAGCGCAACTCCTTCGCTTAAGAAAGCCGGGAAATACCTGGCAAATTGCGTCCAAACCCACCTTTTTGCTCGGCCAGATAACTTTAGTGCGACAAGCGTTTACATACCTTTTGCTGGGTGTTCAAAACAGAACCATCTGTTCTATGATCGGTTCAGCGTTTGGTGCGCCGCTTGACTTGCACATTTTCGTTTTCTCGTGTTGGACTGATTGTGGCGGCCTATTCGGCTCTCATCAGCCCGTCATTCGGACAGCCGGCAACGTTGAGCCTGCCGTCTGGAATCGCCGGGGCTAACGGCCAGGTTTCGCTTGCTCTAACGCTCGCCGCAGCCAGCGGTTCGCAGCCCTCAGCCCTGCAATGGACCCTGACGACGACAGCAGGCACATTTCCCGCCATTTCCGTTGTCGCCGGACCGGCGGCGACGGCCGCCGGCAAAACCCTGACTTGTGCGGGTAGTGTCAGCGCCTACACCTGCATTGTCGCGGGCATGAACAGCACTGCGATTCAAAATGGTACTGTAGCCGTCGTCACCGCCACCTTGGCTGCCAGCGTAACGAGCGCGGCAATTGCGCTCAGCAATGCCATGGGGGCAGCCCCCGCGGGTACGTACACTTCGGTCACCGCAACGGGAGCGACGGTATCAGGAGTTCCCCCGACCGTGGCTATCGACTCCCCCACGTCCGGATCAGTCCTGTCCGGATCGGTTCCCGTAACCGGATGGGCCATCGATAACGCCGCCTATGTGGGAACGGCTCTCAGCAGCATCAATGTGTTGGTGGATAGTGCTATGGTAGGAACCGCTTCCTATGGGATTAGCCGGCCGGATGTGTGCGCAGCGTTTCCCGGCAGGCCATCATGCCCTAACGTAGGTTTTTCCTACACATTGAATACAAGCAGCCTCGGCGTGGGCGCCCATACCCTGACCGTCACAGCGGTCGACAGCGACGTCCCTACGGACTCCGGATCCGCTTCGGTCCCCTTTTCCGTGGCTGCCATTCCGCCCACACTGGCCATCGATTCGCCGACCCCGTCTTCCAACGTGTCCGGCGTCGTCATGGTATCCGGCTGGGCAATCGACTATCGTGCCACCATCGGAACTGTACAAGTCCAGGTCGACGGCGTAACCGTGGGGACCGCTACCTACGGCAGTAGCCGACCGGACGTCTGCAGCGGCTATTCCAGCCCCGGTTGTCCGAACGTCGGCTTCACCTACGCCCTGAACACCACTACAATGACTTCCGGTTCCCACACCATCAAGGTTGTGGCGACCGACACCGAGACGAGTCCGCAGTCCAGTTCACTCAGCCGGACCGTTACGGTAACATCCCAGCCGCCTGCGATTTACACCGACTCCCCTTCGTCTGGTGCAATAGTCTCCGGAACTGTTCCGGTTTCCGGTTGGGCTATCGATAACCTCCTCGCACCCGGTACTGCGATCGCCAATATCGATGTACTCATGGATGGCGTTAGGGTCGGAAGCGCAACTTACGGAGTCAGCCGTCCGGATGTGTGCGCGGCTTATCCGGGCCGGCCATCGTGCCCTAATGTGGGATTCTCCTATTTGCTGAACACAACCCCTTACATCGGTGGTTCCCATACCCTCACCGTCAAAGCTACGGACAGCGATACTACTCCGGATTCCGCCTCCTGGGCAATACCCATTACGGTTGCGGATTGGTCTTACGTAGCGATCGATTCACCTGCGCCATCCTCAACTGTTTCCGGAATGGTCACGGTGTCGGGTTGGGCTATCGATAATTCCAGTAAGGTAACCTCAGTGCAAGTCCAGGTTGATGGAGTGACGGTGGGCGCGGCCACTTATGGCATTGCCCGTCCGGACGTTTGCGCGGTTTATTCGGCGCCTCCAAGTTGTCCGAACGTAGGTTACACTTACGCCCTCAATCTTGCCAGTTTTACTCCGGGAATACACACCATCACTGTCGTCGCAAGCTCTTCTTCCGGCTCCAACTCAGCCGCACGCATCATCAATATTTCCGCCACGACGCCTTCCGTCTACATAGACTCGCCGTCTCCCGGTGCGGTGGTGTCGGGAACCGTTCCGGTCACGGGCTGGGCTATTGACGGCCCCCTCGGGCGCGGTACACGAACCAGCACTATCGCCGTTCTGGTAGACGGAGTTCCGGTCGGTACCACTATCTACGGACAGCGCGCTTCTGACGTCTGCGCACCCCATGCGGGGCGGCCATCCTGCCCTAAGGCAACATTCTCCTATGGACTGGACACAACCACGCTCACGAGCGGTTCGCACACTCTTACAGTTAAAGCTGTGGATGGCGACAGTACGACGGACTTGAATTCCTGGGCAATCCCGATCACGATATTGAAATGATCCGTTCCGGCGGACTTACACGATCGTGGCACAAGTTCCGATGCGGCGACTCCCTCCGGAAGCGGATCCGCCTCACGGATGGGCGCTTCGCCGATCCATCGTCTCATGTCCTTCGAAACTCCCGGTGACAACAGCAATTAGGCATCGTGATAGAATTCGAAAGGTACCATGAACCTCAACACGACGATCTCTCCGCGCGACGGCATGTTTCAGGCTGGCGGGGAGCGTCACTATTTTAGCGTCGGCGAATCCGCTCTCCACGAAATTCGCCTTGCCCTGCAACTTGCAAATACTGGATCCCCGGCAACCATCCTGGATTTCCCCTCAGGACATGGCCGCGTTCTAAGGAGACTGCGCGTGGAATATCCTGCAGCTCTCATCACGGCTTGTGATATCGATCTGGACGCCATTCGTTTTTGCGCGGACGAGTTTGGCGCAGTTCCCGTGCCAGGATCCGAAGATCTTTCCCGAATCCCCCTTGACGGCGACTACGATTTGATCTGGTGCGGCTCCCTCCTTACACACCTCAATGCAGACCTCTTCAAACAAGTCCTGTCGTTCATGTCTGATCATCTCGCGGCTTCGGGAGTCTTAGTCTTTACTACACATGGCCGCCGCCCTTTAGAACTTTTTCGAAACAAGGTCTTAAGCTATCTCGGTCCGGATCATGATGCGGACTTTGAAGAAATGATCCGTGAGTACGGAGTGCATGGCTTCAGCTACCGCAATTATTCTCACATGTCAAACTATGGTATCTCCCTTTCGAAGCCGTTTTGGGTTCTCCGGCAACTCGAGTTATTTCCCAAGTTACGCCTCCTGATGACCCATGAGGCCGGGTGGGATAACCACCAGGACGTCTTCGCTTGCGTGAAGGTGTGAATTCAGTGATGACGCGGGCCTGCGGGGCGTTAGGGCCTCACCATCGGCCGCCCGACACGCCATCCTCCGTGAATTCGGTATCTCGCATGATTTCCTCGATCACCTCGGACCATCTGTAAGTCTGCAGCCAACAATTATAATATGTCGCGTTACGGCGCCAGTAATCCTCGAAAACGGGGGCTTGCGATTGCCTCTCCAGATGCCATAGTTCTGCGGCCGGTTGATACCAGTTGCGCAACCCTCGCTGAGAAAGTCGAATGGAAAGATCCGAATCCTCGAAATCTCCTACAAGATAGCTTTCGTCCCATCCACCAATGCTTTCAAAGACGCCGCGGTCAACCAGGGTTAGCGCCCCTGTAATAGCCGGCACGGATCTTATCACGTTGGCAGGCGCAAAATTAGAAGGGAGTCCTTTAAAATAGTGCTCATTCCACCACAGGCCGTGAACATTGTGGGATCTCTCAAAGAACATGCCTGCATGTTGAAGCGAACTGTCTTCGAAGAGAAGTTTGCCGCTGATCAACCCGGCGCTCGAAGCAGATTTCTGGGTATGAGCGAGTATCTCCAGCCAGCCCGGACGGACGGGGAAAACGTCGGAGTTGAGGAACAGCAGGTTCCGCCCTCTCGCCATTCGGGCGCCGATGTTATTCGCCGGAGCGAAGCCGGAGTTCCTGTTTAGGATCGCTGCCCGAAAGGGAACCTGATATGTACCGTATACCTTGGTCGCCAGATCCGTGAACGCTAAGGCGTCCTCCGGGGAGTCCAGAACATAAATAAACTCGGCATTTCTCAGGGCCGGGTCCAGAGAAAAGTGAACCATCTGGTGCTGCAGGAAGTCGATACGCTTAAACAGCGTCACAATTATCGAAGTATGGGGGTTCTTCGGGGCACTACCGCGTTCAAATGTACTCTCGACAGAGATGAGTCGTAAGCACTGCTCCTGGCATGGGCTCAGCGCTTCGTGCATTGCACCCATTAAGCGCTCATCAAAGTAGGGATTCTCCGGTAAACATTTCAGGAGCGTCATCCGCGTTGCAAACGGATCCCACCCCGTTGGCCTTTGACCAACCTCGAAAAAGTCTCCATTGCTGAGGCGGCCTCTCAACACAGCTCCGGAGTCCCAATAATCGGCAGACACCGGCACCGCAGCGATGAAGCCATATTTCTCAATGCCGGAACTCCCAAACTTCCGCCTGACGATCTCGGAGATATCGGCACGGGGCACGGGAACCAAGGCCAGCTTGACGTCCGCAGCCTGGCCCGATGCCGAAACAAGGCGAAGGGATTCGAGCGCTCCGAGCAGATCCACCTTCCACCCCACCACAAACACCAGATCGGGACGGATCGCGAGGAAATAATCCCACGCGAACTCGAACCTCCCATTGAGAGTGCTGATATGGTTCGGAACACTTCTGGTCGTACAGGTCACGAGCCCTTGAGCCAGGGTCGCGGAAACCGGGCGGTCGGCCCGAATCGCTGCGCGCTCCTGGGCCCATAGGACAGTCTCCATGAGCCTTGTTTTGAATCTCTGATCCCAGTTGCGGCCTTCGTCGGGATCGAACGACTCAGTGGGCAGGCAGCCCCCGCGCTGATCCAGTCTGCAGTAACCTGTGTCCGAACATAAGACAATGCCGATCGGTTCCAGCGCCTCCAGTTGTCGCTCCTCAATGGGCGCGATGATGATCTTTCCCCAGGTGCGATCCGGCAGATCCGCTCTGTCGTCCTGCAAAACTCGTGCGTCGATCAGAGTGGCACTGCGATTCCCAAGGATGAATACCTGCCGGATACGGTCAATGGCGATGGGCGACCATCCACGCAACAGCAGGACGTCGCGTGATGCCCACGCCGAACCGTCGAGGACGCCTTCTCGCGGGGAGGAGTGCGCGAACCATAAGAATCTGTTCCGCTGGAGAATGCCATCGTCTCTCTCTGTCAGGAGAGCTGGAATTCCTTCGAATAGCCATTCCTCGAGCACGGACACACTCCTGGAGTCGAGTCGCCGCCAGGCCTCCCCTCTGGCCTCGAAATCATCTTGAAATCCCGGCGGCCGGGACCACGGCCAGGGAAATTCGCCTAGGGAACTGCGCAGAGAAACCGAAACGGCTCCACTGGTGAATCCTTCCGGCGGAAACTGCACCAGAAACATCACTCCCAGGTCGGGACCTTCCAGGTCGCCCCGTTCGTAGCGGAGGGCCACGCCTGGCAGAACCGGGAACCTCTGGCCGTTGATCTCGATATCGATCAACCTTGCATCAGCCGGTAGATTCGCCCATCCTTCTACGAAGTACACCCCATCGGCAGCCGCGACGACATGATCGATAAAGCCGCGAAACGGGAAGATCGCGTCGACTCCCGGTCTTATGTCAGACGCCGGCTGATCCCGCGTCTCGGCTCCTAAAGGGCTCGCTGGGGGATTCATCTCAAGCCGTTGTTGCCAGCGCCCGCTGCCTGAGTCGCTGGCACTTCAAGTACAGTTCCATGTGCGCATCGATCGATTGCTCAACCGTAAACACGGCTGGGATATGAGCTCTGCAAGCTTTCCACAACTCCGGCGCCGCTGCAGCCCGCAACAAAGTTCGTGCCAGATCCTCGCTGGAGCCGACTCGAAAATGCAAACCCGTCTGGCCATCTATTACTTTCTCGGCCATCCCACCAATCCCGCTGCAGATCACAGGCCGCCTGTGCATGTATGCTTCCTGAATAACAAGTGGAGAATTCTCATACCAAATGGAAGGCACCACGACCCAATCGATATTCCGCATCAGCCCTGGTAGCTCCTCGGCACGATACGGCGGCAGCACCGTCACGTTATCTTTGCACATACCGAGGGCGGCGGCGAACCGCTCTTGAAACTCCCTGCTCTGCAACTCCAGATGCGAACCGTGGAGGAAGAGCTGAATATGCCCGGCGTCTCGCCTGCTTGCCAGGCGGGCCATCGCATCCAAAAGGACCAATACCCCTTTGAAAGGGTTGATCTGGCCAAAAAAACCGAAATGCGAGCGCCTCGCCTGCTTCCCGTTTTCGCTCTTACCGGATAGCCTCCCGGAGAGATCGTCATCCCCAGGACGCGGCGGCGCCTCGGACTGCAACGTCCGCCCGTTCGCAATGAAATGAATGCGGCTCTCCTCAATTCCCCATTCCACATATTTCCGCAACAGGAAATTGCTGGGGGCCACAAAAGCGTCGACGTTCTCGAGGTGTGCCTGAACAAACAACCGCCGCATTCCAAAACTCTGCACCGATATGTCGGGAAAACAGCGATGGCACGCCGAGGGAGTCGCACGATCGCACGGTTGGCTGTCGTACGTCCTCAGCATTTGCCCGTCACGGTTGCAGATCAGAAGGTATTCATGAAGGGTGTAAACTATCGCCGCCCCGGGTATGCACTCGCGGCAGATCCGCAGCCATTCCAGACCCAGGTGGGCAGAGTGCTGGAAGTGAATGACGTCAGGCTTCAGCTCCTTCAGAAGCGTACGAAGATTATGCAGGTTCGGCCCTTCGGCGATCGTCAAGCCGCTCTGTAGAAAGTGATCGATGCCGTCAGAGAAGTACAAATACTCGCTGGGTGTATGCGGAACAGTTTGAAAGCGCGTTCCGTTGTGTGCAATTGTGTGTGGAGACCCGACCCTCGCCAAAAAGCTGGCATCATGCCCCGCCCTTGTCAGCCCTTTAAACAATTCGTAGGCAGCAATCTCGCCACCCCCGGGCGAGAATGTTGGGTGGCCGTGGCTGATGATCAGAATCTTCATACACGATCCTCTGAACGGTGGCCCAACCTGCTCCGGCTGAAACCCGCAGACCCTATTGTGGAAAGCGGGATACTATCACTCAACTTAGAGATAAATAAGGACATATTCTACCACAGCCGCGCGCCGCACTGATATTCTTTCTCCCCCTGGTCACCGCGCTCCGCTCCGTCCTTCCGACGATCTGCCCTACCCGTCCGGGAATAAGAGCTTTCCTCGCCGTCCTCCGAAACAACTTCAGCTATAATAACGATTTCCTAATCGCGCGGGGAGCCCGCCAAATCAAAGAATCGCACGAAACTGTATGATGCAAGGCGACCTTCTGACGACTCTGGAGGGCCACGTTTCCCAGCATCCCGATAACACGTTTTGTTTTTTTCTGAAAGACGGGACCTCTGAGAATATCGGTTTCGCTAGACTCTGGGCCCGTAGTTCCGCTTACGCCAACTTGCTTCGCACCAGCGGCCTCCACCGCGGCCAGGTTCTGCTCATCGCCCTCAAGCATTGCCCGGACCTTTATTACGCGTTCCTCGGCGCGCTGCTTTGCGGTTCCATCCCATCATTCATGCCTTTTCCCTCCCCCAAACAGGATCCCGTCAGATACTGGCAGTCCCACAACGAACTATTCGCTCGAATAGGCGCCGGAGGCATCCTCACCTATAAGGAGAACGCCGCAATTCTTGCGGAGAACCTAAAAGGTCGTCCGCTTCTTGTCCTGACACCAGACGCCTCCAACGATCAACCGCAAGCCTTTTCTCCAGTCCGGGTCCACTGCGACGACGTCGCTTTCCTACAACACAGTTCCGGCACAACCGGACTCAAGAAGGGAGTCCAACTTTCCTACAGCGCCGTCTCCAACCAACTCGAAAGTTACCGGCGTACGCTTTCACTGGACTCTTCGGACCGCATTGCGACCTGGCTTCCCTTGTACCACGACATGGGGCTGATCGCCTGTTTCGTGCTGCCTCTTTATTTAGGCATCCCGATTGCGTCTATGGATGCCTTTGAATGGGTTGCGCGGCCCGAAATTCTTTTCGACGCACTCGACTCTTATCGTTGTACCTACACTTGGCTCCCAAACTTCGCATTCCAACACCTTTGCAATACACTCGACCCACTCCGAAACTGGGACCTCGGGCACGTCAAGGCCTTTATCGATTGCTCCGAACCATGCAAAGTCGAGACACTTGACCTTTTCTCTAAGACCTTTCACTCGTCGGGTATTACTCGCCAACAGTTGCAAGCGTGTTACGCCATGGCGGAGACCGTCTTTGCGGTTACACAGACGCCCATCGGCCAGAATGTGCCGTCACTGCGGGTTGATCGCGACGTTCTGCAATCGAAGGGCTTGGCAGTTCCCTCGACTCCTGACGGGCCCGGCCTCGAACTTCTCTCGGTCGGCCCTCCACTCCCAGGCATAGAAGTCCGGGTCGCATCGTCCCGCGGAAAATTCCTCGAAGAAGGAAATGTCGGCGAATTAGCAGTTTCGGGCCAATTTCTTTTCTCTGGCTATTTTCGTAATCCACAGGCCAGCGCTGCGGCCCTGTATGATGGCTGGTACTACACTGAAGACCGTGGTTTCTTGTACAAGGGTAACGTCTATATTCTCGGCCGAATTAAGGAGATGGTGATTCTGTATGGCCAGAATTATTATGCCCACGATATAGAGTTCACCTGTAACCAAGTTGCCGGCGTAAAACCAGGGCGCTGCGTAGCCTTTGGCCTCTACAATCCTCAGGTTGGCAGCGAAGAACTAATCGTCATCGCCGAAACCGAATTGGAGGAACCCTGTTGGACAGATCTGGCCAAACGAATCAAACGAGCACTCGCCACGGACTTAAACATAACACCCAAAGACATCACAATTGTCTCCCCCGGTTGGCTTTTGAAAAGCACCGCTGGTAAAATCAACCGGGGCGATAATACGACCAAGTATCTTGCCGGACGCGCCGCGGCCATCGGACATTCATGACGGAGAACGAGATTTTTCAAAAAGTCGCTGACTGTGTTGGCAGGACCTTCCATATCTCTCCCAGCACCGTATCCCGAGCAACAACGTCCGAGGATGTAAACGGATGGGACTCCCTCGCCCATGGCCTATTGATAGTACGTGTCGAAAAGGCCTGCAACGTCCGCATTCCTACCGACACGGCCGCTTCTCTCTTAACCGTCGGGCGTTTGGTGGACCATGTCACCATGATCCTTAACGCCCAACCGAACTCCGGCTCTGGGATATAATGTGTCCTTTCGGAATGCGTCGTCCTGCACCTGCTAGTCGGCCACTCGTACCAATGCACCTTACGGGAGGCTCAGGAATCGAAGCCGAACACCAATCGCCATGGATCGTACTACACAACTTGCGGAGACAGTTCTCATCGGCCGGGACAGCTGGCTGTTTCAAAAGGATGAAGGCGCTCTCGACCAACTGACTGGTGTAATCGAGTACTCTACATCCGAATGTCGAATGTGGAAGTACACACTCGAAAACCGCACGGCTTGGCTCCAGCAGTTGGGAGTTCGCTACTGCTTTCTGATTGTTCCTGAAAAACATGTTATCTACAGCGATAAGCTGCCACCGGCCGTCGCGATATCCGACGATCGCCCCGTTGCCTCAATATTGCGGTATCTCCAATCTGAAAGATGCCGGGCTTCGATTTGCTATCCGGTGACTACACTAACTTCCAGTCGTGCTATCAGAGATACGTACTGCAAATTGGATACGCATTGGAACTGGTATGGCGCGTTCCTTGCTTCCAGAGAACTTTGTTCGTATTTTCAGATTGATCTGGACGCCGTGTTTCCCCAAGACTCTCTGGAATATACATGGATTGACCACACCGGTGACCTTGCGGTCCGCCTCGATCCCGAGCCGACGGGAAAGGAAATCGTAGCTCGACTGAAGCGCCAGAAAGCCGCAAAGATCTTCGAGAATCGGGCCTACTCGCGTGGGAATGTGGTTATTTACGAGAACCCGGACCACTCCCTGCCGAGAGCCGTGGTGTTTCGCGATTCGTTCGGTTCCTGGATGTTTCCGTTTCTCGCGGAGGCGCTGAGCCGAATTGTAGCTGTGAGTTCTACGGAGATGTACTTTGAATTGATAGAAGCTGAGAAGCCCGACATCGTATTCACGCAAACGGTCGAGCGTTACATAAGCCCGTTTGGAGCATTGCCCCCGCCCGACGATATTAGGGCCCAGCCATTCGAGTCGTTCTGTAACATGACGATTTCCGACATTGTGCGTACGACCCGCCTTGCCCGCTCCTAAGCTGGCGGTAAGTTCTTTTGCGCTGCTGTAGGCCCTGATGCCTGCGGGTTCAAATGTAGAAAAGACGGACAGGAGTTCAATGCCACTGCAAGGTTTTGTAGACATTTGTTCGGCAGATCTGGTCGCTGGCTGGGCTTGGAATTCCGACCAGCCAGACGTTCCTGTCCCGATCACGATCTGGGACGGCGATCTCCTGCTCCGGACGCTCCTCGCGCAGGACTTTCGCCCCGATCTTCAGATTGCTGGTGTAAGGACGGGGTATTGTGCCTTCCGGTTCCGGGTCCCCCCAAGGTGCCGCGACGATCAGACACACCACGTCCATGTTCGTTTCGCTGCGACCGAGCTCGACTTGACGCACAGTCCTCAGTCGGTGGTGTGGTGCGGTAGCGATCGCTACTCCGATGAACTTGGCCGCCTGTTGATGCGCTCTGTTAAGAGGCTTCCCTGGCAAATAAGTTCCGCTGAGTTTACTCCTGAGATCGTCCGTATTGCCGGATGGGCATTGCCTCCTCGTGGCGACACGCCCGTAACCATAACCTTAAACGCAAGACCGTTTGAACGCGTAAATTTGTCCCTGCCCAGCCCGGACTTCGGCGATGTTTTCTTTTACTGGCCCGGAGCCGAAAGCTCTGGCTTCACTTGCGAAACAACCACCCCAGGCGAAGTTCTGTTTCAAAGTGGGCCGGCTGTTCTGGAATATTCAGACGCCCGTACCGGCAAGCCGTTGTACAGTTTTCACAATTTCTACTGGCCTTCGAACTTGTTGACCTGCGATACCCTACCAAGCGGTAAAGACATGATGCGAGTGGCCGGCCATTCAGATCGGCACATATTTCTGCAGGACGGGTATACCACCTTCAGAAAGATCAAACACGTTTTGACTCAGGTTGTCGGACAGTGGCCGGAGGGAGAGACATTAGACTGGGGTTGTGGTTGCGGCCGCGTGACAAGGTGGTTGATTGACGATGATTTGCCGGGAGTGCGAGTCTGCGGCGCCGATATTGATCCCGTGAATATCCAATGGTGTGCTAACCACCTGGGTAGCGCGGTCTTTCAGGATATTTCACTCCATCCACCAACGCCGTTCAAAGATGGGCAATTCAGCGTCATTCTTGGTATGTCGGTTTTCACGCACCTTTCGGAACCCGCTCAGTTCGAGTGGCTTCAGGAGTTGCGCCGGATCTCTAAGCCGGGCGGTCTTTTATTGATGTCTGTAAATGTCGACGACGTCATGTGCCGCGTATTGCCCACCATGAAACTGTATCAGGACTGGCTCAAGAATGGATTCGACGCGACAATTCCCGACCCCTCACTGAATGAGGTGATTGCGGATAAGGAATACTACCGGCTATCCTTTCACACGCACGAGTATCTTCGGAACCACTGGGCCAAATACTTCGATATCGTCACTATAATCGAAGGATTCATGAGCAATATCCAAGACTTGGTGGTGCTTCGCGCAGCCTAGCCACAGCCTGGCCGCCCCACTCACCAGGTGTTTGTCGGTGTCCCCGCCAGCGCTGCTTTCACGGACTCCGGGCTCAGAGGCAGCGCCTTCGTCTCTACCTTGGGGTGTCAAGGTCCGAAGCTACTACTACGGTAATACCGAGGTCGTGAAGCACGGGCCCCTCCGGTGCTGTCTCGATGGCCTTCAGTGAGTATTCGCCTTGCGGTACGCGAAAACGTTCGATCCGCAGCCGGAAGCCCGCGTTTAACACGCCGGGGCCGAAGTCAGTCGTCAGGTCCTCACGCCGTGTCCGCGTCGCCTTCGCATAGAATGCCGCCGAGTTATTGGTGAATATCAAGTACACGTCCTCGGCCGCCGTGTTGTTGCCCTCATTGAATGCCCACCCTTCGAGCATAAGGCGCGAATTGAAATCGACACGGATCGGCGCCTCTTTGGCGGGTGCCCTTTTGTTAAGACAATCTACAGCAGCCCAACCGCGTGGCTCCGTCGAGCGTGCACTCCGAAGGTTCTCCGGGAGGCGAGGCAGAAGGTCCTCCTCGCCGCAAGCGCCCTTCCAAAACCGGCTGCCCGGTGTCGCAAACTTCGAGTACTCCGCCACTACATCGTCGGCAGCATAGAGCCCGCGGATTTCTGCCGGCCCCGGGACTCCGCCCGCCTTCAGACACAAATTCAATCGTTCCGCTGTCCTTAAGTGGATCGTGGCGGCGTTTCCGTCATCATGACGCAGTCGCCGCTCGATGACACTCTTTACGTGTCGGCTCGGGTCCACGGCGCCTCCGCAAACCTCTATCCCAAGGAAGTCGAGCAGCCGCTGCGACTGTTGTCGCGGACTCGTAAACCATTCCTCATAGTGAACAATGCAGGAGGGCGCACCGGCAATCGCCTCGCTCGCCAGGCAGTAGCGCTCTAACCAGTAGAGTTCCGAATATGCCGACGAAAATCCATCTCGCCTGCCCAGTGATCTGGCGACTCTGCACGGGTGCCGGACAGTCAGAACATAACGCGGGGACAGCCCGCATAATGCGAATGCTTCCTGCCACAAGGGGAGCAGCACACAGAAGCGCGGATCCTTCAGTCCAAGAACGCGCCCCGTCCGGCCCATCCAATCCTGCAACAGTCCAACGACCTGTTCCCGCCATTGCTGCATCGGCGGCGTCCGCCACCACGCCGGAGCCAGAGGTTGCAAACCATGGAGCGTATCCCACGAGCGTCCCAGCGTGTCGAGGATGCCTTCGTTAATAGCCACCACCCTGCCCGACTCAAAATATCCGCGCTCATTGAATTCGTTGGCGGTCAGCAGATCATTGCCAAGATCGACGCCTGCTCCCTGAAGGAAGCTCGCACACAATGACGACCCCGAACGGTCCACTCCCAAGACGATGACAATGTCTCTCAATCGCGCTCCTCTTTTCGTTCGGACGCCAACAGCGCGCTCGCGAATCCCATCGTACCCTGCTGGTATGCCTCCCTGAAAACTGCCATACTGGTACTTTAAAATCAGTGGGCACTTGTCCTAGTCAATGCCGGTTACCAAGCTCTGGCCTCGCTTCTTATCGATCGACACCCGCTTCCTGGCCGGCTCGCTCGGCCTGATCGCGCAAGGCGTGGCATGGTCTTGCGCTTTCATCGCCGTGCTCTTTGCAGCCTCCAAAATGCCTTCTTTATTCCAACGCATTCCGCCCGAGATTCAATTCGCCTGCGAACTGCTCGTCGCACTCGCGATCGTGCTTCTGTTTCGCATGCTCATCGAGCGGCGCCGCGCTCTCCGTGCTTACGCCCGACTTGCCGATACCCTGGCGCCCTTTCACCAGGGAACCCCGGAAGAGCGCACTGGCGGGGTGTCGCAGGACCGTATGGAGCGGATTCGCGCCTGCTGCAATTCTCTCACCGGCGGGCCGCGCGAGTGGTGGCAGGCTGTAGACGAGGCACTCGAGTATTATGAATCGCCCGACTCCGAAGGGGGTTGGTTCCTTACACGGCCGGTTCAGGATATTCTTTCTGACGAGGAGCTGGTCGAACCCTTCTATCACGCCTCCTTTCACCAGGCCGTTCCGGGTATCCTGACGGCCCTCGGCCTGTTGGCGACCTTCAGCGCGATCCTGATTGCGCTTTCCGGCGTCAGTTACAACGCCTCGAACCCGGCACAGCCCATAACGGGTATTGACACCCTCATCAATGGCCTCGCAGGCAAATTCCTCTCCTCAATCATCGCCTTAATCCTGAGCATGATCTTCACCTTCGTGGAGAAAAAGGTGTGCGAGCGGCAGATCTTTCAGCGGGTGGATGCATTACGCCGCCGCATCCGGCGGATTTTCCCGTTCCTTTCCCAAACCCGTATTCTGCTGGATTTGCAACGCATCGCCATGGCGGCGCGGTTTGAGCCGTTCGCAGAAACGGAGCAACAGCCGATCGCAGCCGCCGGGGAAATGCCGTTGCCGGAAGCGGCCGGACCAGAGGTCGCGGCATCGAGTTCACCGCAGATCGACTCCCCATCCCCGCTAGAGCCCGCCTGTCCGCTGGAGGAGAGGTCCACGTCCGCGCACTCATCCGGTCCAGAGGAGGACCCACTTGCGGCGCAGTTCGGGATCTGAGCACCTGGCTCATTCCTTCACAGACCTGATGACTTCTCTAATGGTCATCTTTATCCTCCTCCTGCTCGTCTTCCTCAACAACAAGGCGGCCGTGAACGAGGCGGTCAGGGATTCTCTATTGCACCAACTCAAGCAGCAGTTGGGCGATCAACAGTTCCGGAGCCAGGATATTCACCTCGACGAGAAAGACCGTTATACCATCGTTGTGAACATTCCCGATCAGCTCATGACCTTCAAGACGAACGAATACGAGCTGAAGCCGGAGGGGGAAGTATTTTTGCAGGCGCACGCGCCCACCTTGGCGAAGATCCTCTGTGACGACAAGTACCGCGACAGCATCGAAAACGTCATCGTGGAAGGCCATTCCGACAGTGTGCCCTACCGGGGGGCCTCGCTCGAGCAAAGCCAGCAGCTCAATTTGAAGTTGAGCCAGGATCGTTCCATGGAAGTGGTCAAGAAGACCCTCCTATACCTGCAGAACATGCCCGCGCAACGCGCCTGCTTCCTGGAAAAGCTCTCCGCCACGGGACGCGGCGAACAGGACCTGGAAGCCACCGCAGACAAAAGCCGGCGCGTGGTCTTCAAAATCCGCATTAACTCCGCGCTCGGCCCGCAACTGGCTAAGGATCTCGTCAAGCAATTTCACTGATTGAATCTCTCCCACGATGCTATATTGTTTCTTCTCATGCGGATCGCGATCGAATCAAAGCATCTGAACGGACTGGTCGTTCTGACTCACCCCGACGTATTTGAAGATGAGCGCGGGTTCTTCCTCGAGGCCTTCCGCGCCGACCAGTTCGCCGAACTCGGCCTGCCGACATCGTTTGTGCAGGACAATCATTCGCGTTCCCGGAAAGGCGTGCTGCGGGGATTGCACTTCCAGTGGGGCCCTCCCATGGGAAAACTGATGCGCGTGACCTTCGGAAGCGCGTTTCTGGTCGCGGTGGACATCCGCAACGGCTCGCCGACCCTCGGCGAGTGGTTCGGTACGGAGGTCTCCGCCCAAAACAAGAAGCAGGTCTGGGCGCCGGCTGGATTCGCCCGCGGCTTCTACGTGCTCTCCGATTATGCCGAGCTGCAATATAAGTGCACCGGCATCTATAACAACAAAAACGAATCCGGTATCCGGTGGAACGATCCCCGGCTTGGAATTCAGTGGCCTATTGACGATCCGGCGGAATTGGTCCTCTCGGATAAGGATAAGAACGCCCGCACGCTGGATGAATGGTTGACTTCGCCCGAAGCCGCCAATTTCCAGTTCTAATCGCAAACGCTCGCGGGGTCGCGCAGCGACAGATCTTCGTGGCGCCGCGTCAGGTTGGGATTGTAAAACGGATCGCCTGAGTCCATCCACTCGCTCCAGCGCTCGTGCCAAAGTTCCCGCTCGGCCTGTGTTACGACCCCGCTGCGGCTTTGGCATTCGTAATGCCACAGGACCGCTCCGGCCTCGTAGATCACGCGCCAGCCCGCTTCCCGAACCCGCAGACAGAGATCAATGTCGTTGTAGTTGACCGGGAACTTCTCGGAAAAACCGCCCAGTTCGCGAAATAGCGGCGCTCTGACAGCCAGACACGCTCCCGTCACGGCCGATACGTCACGGGTCAAATCCAGCCATGGCCAGTGCGGCACGACGCTGGAAGTATTCCGCCCTATGTGCCCGCAGCCGGATCCCACCCCAATCGCTACACCCGCGTGTTGCAGCGCGCCGGAGGCATACAGCAACCGAGCCCCCGCGACGCCTACACCAGGCCGCTCAACCTGTCCGACCAGCCGATCCAGCCAGGAGGCATCCAGCGGTTCGGTATCGTCGTTCAGAAACACCAGAATTTCCCCCTTCGCTGCGTCGGCTCCCAGGTTGTTCATGCGCGAGAAGTCGAACGACCCCGAGTATGGGATGCGTCCGGCTTTGTACTTAGCGATTACTGCCTGCAAATCTGCAGCTTCTCCGTCCAGATGCTGGACCACGATGACCTCTCTGGGAGAGTAGACGGTCCGGGCCGCCAGCGATGCCAGACATTGCTCCAGCAACTTTGCCGACCGTGAACAGACAATGATGCTGACCAAAGCGGCGCCGCTCGCCTTCCAGAACAGGCGAAAGCTACAAGGACGCGGGCCCGGCTCTATTTCCGCTGGTATCCTCCGGCGGCGGATGCCGTCCAAAAGGCACTTGCCTGCGGAGGCGTTCCGGCAACCAGCCGGCTCTTCTCCCCTGCGCGAATAGAGGACCCGCGGCACATGCCGCACACTTCGCGCAGTCTCGGTGACGCGGAGCGCCAGATCGTACTCCCGCGCTTCGTCGTACTCCGGCCGAAAACCGCCCGCGCCCTCCCAAGCCGTGCGGGAAATCGCCAGAAGGCCGCCCATATACATGCCGGAAAACAACAGGTCGGGCGACCAGTCCGGTTTAAAAAGCGGCTGACTCCGAATCCCGTTGCCGTCCAGGCGGTCTTCGTCGCTATAGATGAGATCCGCCGGCGCCTTTGCGGCAAGCCAGTGCAGCGCGCCGGAAGCCAGACGGTCGTGTTGACCCAGGATCGCCAGGTAATCGCCTCCGGCCAGCGCGGCAGCCCGGTTTAAAGCCGCGGACTCCGGAACTCCGGAAGGAACCTGGACGGCGCGAATGCGAGGATCCTCCCGCGCCGCCGTAGTCACGTAGTCCTTCAGCCACATTGCATCCGAGGCTTCAGCAACACACAGCTCCCACCACGCGTAACTCTGTGCGCGTACGGAGGCGATGGCCTCTTCCAGCCACTCACGCCGTGGTTCGTAAACTGCCAGCAGCAAGCTGAAGCGAGGTCGTGCCACCAGAGGTGGCGGAGCCTCCTGCGACTCGCCCCGCAGCCGCCAGGAATAAAGAACGGCGTCCGACGGGCGGGCCAGATCCCGCAGAAACTGTCGCAGAGAATCGCTTTCAACAGTTTTGAGCGGCTCGAACAGCGGATGCGGGCGCCTCCCTTCCCTTGCTCCGCACTTCAGGTAGTGCAGGAAAGGGTTGACTCCCGCGCGTGCGACATCCCGATACATCCGCAGGTAGAATCCCGGATCGAACAGCGGATTTGGCTTCCGGCCCTCAAATGCTCCATACATCAAGAAATGCAGCAGAGGGTGAATGCGCGACCCGGCAACATCCGGGTTGCTCGCCAGGTAATACTCCGGATCGAAGAGCCTCTCCGGGCCACGAATGATCCAACCGACAATGCCGAGATACGGCAGCAGCCGGAGAGTCCGCATGAGCCGGGATCCAGCACGCGGTTGTCCGTCAAGAGGCATCGAGTTGCAAAACCCCGATCATCGCAGCGCCTGTTTTTGCGCCGCGCCCATGAGCCGGCAATCGTGCTCCACCATTTCCCGTACCAGTTCTGCAAAGTTGATCGTGTGCCGCCAGCCCAGCACCGCCCGCGCTTTAGAGGCATCTCCCTGCAGCGCGTTGACTTCCGACGGCCGGTACAAGTCCTGATCGATAACCACGTAATCCCGGTAGTCCAGCCCTGCGGCGCGGAACGCCATTTCGACGAACTCGCGCACGGAGTGGGTTTGGCCGGTCGCAACCACATAGTCGTCCGCCTTGGGCTGCTGAAGCATCCGCCACATCGCGTCTACGTACTCCCTCGCATGGCCCCAATCGCGCTTCGCGTCGAGGTTCCCGAGCCGCAACTCCCTGGCCTTCCCAGCCACGATTCGCGCCACCCCCGAGGTGATCTTGCGCGTTACGAACTCAAAGCCGCGGCGCGGCGATTCGTGATTGAACAGAATACCGCTCGAAGCATGCATGCCATATGCTTCGCGGTAATTGCGAGTCAATTCGAAGCCCGCCACTTTGCTGATTCCGTATGTGGAGCGCGGATGAAACCGGGTGCGTTCCGTCTGCGGCACTTCCTCCGCCTTGCCGAACATCTCGCTGGATCCGGCAAAATATACCCGGCATGCCGGCGCCAGGTTCTTGATCGCCGCCAGCAAATAATGCGTTCCGTTGATATTCGCCTGCAGGGTGGAGAACTCATCATCAAAGGAATAGCTGACGAAACTCTGTGCTCCCAGGTGGTAGCATTCATCCGGCGTGACCCTGCCGATTACCTCGTGCAGGCTGGCGTAGCTCTCAAGAGAGCCGGCGTGCAGTTTCAACAGCGGGCGCACGGCCTCCAGCCGGATTAAACGATTTTCCGGATCCTCCAGCGCCACACGCCGCACGATTCCGTGCACTTCGTAGCCCTTGTCAAGCAACAGTTCCGCCAGGTACGATCCATCCTGTCCGGTAATTCCCGTAATCAGCGCTCTTCTTTGTGGCATGGTGGCCCCCCTTCAAAACCCGCAGCCAGCACCAATCGGAAATAGTAGCAGTTATCCCGGTGCTTGACGGCCTTGCCCAACTGCACCGCTGTGCTGTGCAACCGTTTGGATTCAAAATGCCCTGCCTCTGTAATTCCGCTTAAAATACGTTCTGTCCCGGTCTCGTTTGGTCAGCGAGCGTCCGAGGGGCTCTGCCGCAAATAGCCTTTATCACATTGACTCAGCAGTGTTGACGAAATCGCAGCGAGATGCTCAGCATGGGTTAGCGGTGATCGGATGAATATCCTCATCACAGGAATCTGCGGGTTCGTTGGCAGCACGCTGGCGGAGACGTTGCACGAGCGCCGTGAGGGTCTCTGCATTTATGGGATCGACAATCTGCTGCGCCCGGGATCGGAGATCAACCGCGGTCGCTTGCAGTCGCTGGGAGTTCGCGTGATCCACGGCGATATCCGGTCGGCCAGTGACTTCGAACCCCTGCCCGCCGCGGCCTGGGTCATCGACGCCGCAGCCAACCCCAGCGCATTGGCCGGCGTCGAGGGGAACGGCAGCGGGAGACAATTGTTCGAGCACAACCTGTCCAGCCTGGTGAACGTGCTCGAGTATTGCAAAGCGCACGGCGCGGGACTGATGCTCTTGAGCAGCAGCCGCGTGTATTTAATTCCGCGGTTGACTTGCCTGCCCCTGACGGTTTGCGATCATGCTTTCCGCCTGGACATCACGGCTCCGCTTCCTCCCGGCATTTCCGAGCGCGGCATCGGGCTCGATTTCTCTACCGCTCCGCCGATCTCCCTGTATGGGAGCACGAAGCTCGCCTGTGAAATCGTAGCGCTGGAGTATGGAGAAGCGTACGGGTATCCGGTGTGGGTCAATCGCTGTGGCGCCCTGGCAGGCGCCGGGCATTTTGGCACGCCGAGTCAGGGAATCTTTTCCTACTGGCTCAATGCCCACCTGCGGCGGCGGCCGTTACGGTATATCGGCTTCGCCGGCATCAGGTCCGGGACGTCTTCCATCCGGGCGATCTGGCTGCGCTCCTAGTGCGTTCAAGGCCTTTCGGCGCGTTACGTTGGACGGTTGCCGCCCTTTTCTTTCGCCGCACTTCAATCTCACTATCGAGCTCCCTCTCAAAACCATCATTCGGGGCTACTCGTGGACCGTGGTGCCCACCACCTGGCGGAACCGCCGGTACGGCATTTCCAAGCTGAAGATCAAGGAGATGGGAAGCCGCTACCTTTTCATCGCGCTCTACTGTTGGCTCGAGAAATACTTCAGCCGCGGTGACTACCGGCAAAACCAGCCCGCGGCAAGCCTGGGCAAGGCCCCGGGCGTCGCCGAGCTTCCTCGATAGTGTACGCGGGCGCATCACCACCCTACCCTGACAGCCGCCTCTATGGAAGCGGCTGGGCCGCATCCCCGGCCAATGGCTATCTGCAATGGACCATAGCCGATGTCGAGGTCGCCCGCACAGTCTTGATGGAGGAATTCCTTGATTCGACTGGTAATCGCTAATCAAAAAGGAGGCGTGGCCAAGACCACCACGACGCTCAGCCTGGCCCGTGAGTTTGCCGAGCGTGGGCTCAAGGTCCTGCTGATCGATATCGACCCCAGGGTTCCATCGGCGCTACGCTCGGGCTGAAAGCGGCGAACTACCTGTACAGCTTCGTCATCTCGAACTACCGGTTCAAGGATTGCCTGGTGCCCGCCCATCCCAACATCGACGTGCTGTGCAGCAACCGCGAAAACTACAGATATCGAAGGCATTCTCACCCCGCGCACGGGCCGCGAGCTGATCTTCCAGGTGCTCCTGACCCCGGTGGAGAAGGATTACGACGCCGTCATCATCGATTGCCCGCCCGCTATTTCCCTACTCCAGAGCTGCGCGCTCATGTATTCGCAACAGATCCTGATCCACCTGACGATGGATCCGCTGAGCCTGCAGGGGGCTTACGCGGCCATCCAGACCTCGGCGACCCTGAACCGGCTTTTCAGGGCCAACATTCTGCCGGTTGCCGTGTTGCCCGTGCAGGTCGACCGGTGCCTGCAGATGACAGACGTGATCCTGGACAGCCTGCAGTCGCTGTCAAAGGAATACAGCATCCCGCTGCTGCCGGCCGTGCGAACCGATTCCACGGTTCCCAAAGCCACGCGGGCGCGCAAGTTTCTGAGCGATTTCGATCCCAAGTGTGCAAGGCTGTCGAAGACTACCGGCTGGTGGCCGAACACCTGTTGCAGCACCTTAAAGGACAACTGAATGAGCGGCAGTTCCCGCTCCCGGCAGAAGCATAAGCTGGAGCCTATCAGCATCGACGAATTGGCCGGGACCACCGGCATGAGCGGCTTCTGCACCTTTCTGACGCGCGATACTTCCCTTCCCGTCCCCGCCCTGGAACATCTCGGCGATTCGGGTGCAGACGAATCGAGTGCACCTGATTCACCAGCGTCTGATACGAGTGCATCTGTAACGACTGCACTTGAGATCACCGCAGCCGAAACAACCGCACTTGAAATGAGTGCACCTGCATTCAATGCACCTGTGATATCTGCACCTGAGTCGAGTGCACTACAAACAGCCGCACCTCAAACAAGTGCAGTCGTTTCGATTGCTCCGGCCCATAATCCGCCCACTGCAGCTATTTCAACTGCAGTTGAATCAGGTGCACCTGACTTTGATGCATTCGAATCAGGTGCACTCGTATCGCTCCCCCGCCGACGCATCCGGATCCGCGAAACCGCCACCGTCCAGGACGGCCATTCCCTCGCCGAACAGGCCGTCTATGACGCTATGTATCGCGCCGGCAAGCCATACCAGGGCGACTCCCGCGTTCTCACCATCGGGCTCCGCACTTTGGCCGAGATGTCGCGCATGGCCTACAGCAACTGCAAAGCGAATGTCCGCTCCCTCGCCGAAAAACTGGCCATCGATGAAGGCGAGGGCTTCAGCTATACCGAAGGCCGCACCTACGTGGTCTACAGTTTCCGCGAGATCCTGCGCCGCCGCAAAGCTGCCGGATTGACTCACGTGATCCGCAACCGGGGCGTTGCATTTGTCGACCCCACGACCGGCATCCCTATAACGGGTAAAATCTTATCTGAATCGAGTGCACCTGTTTCGAGTGCATCTTCTTTCAGTGCTCCTGCTCCTGTAGTTGGTGCGCCTGCACCGCTCAAACGAGGTGCACCTGCAGAAGCCGAATCGAGTGCACCTGCGGGGAGCGCACATATAAGGAATAGCCATTTGATGAGGAATCCCGAGGAGCCATCGTCGTCTGCTTTAGAGACCATCGTAGCGGCCCTGAGGAGCCACATTCCCGATGTCGACGACGACGCCGCGCTCCTCCTCTGGCAACGCTGCCGCACCAACGCCCCCGCTGCCGAGACCAGCGAAATCGTTCATTTCATTCACCTGAAGGCAGGAAAACCGGGCATCCGCATGCCTCTTGGCTTCCTCCTCACCGCAGTCCCCAAATGCTTCCTGGGCGACTCCTACCGCCAGTTCCGCGAAGAGCACCAGCGTGCTCAAGCCACGCATGCCGCCAGGGACCGGCTGTTCGCCGAAGAGATCCTCAGGAGCCCGGAGGCCGATGAAGAGCAGAAGGAGTGGGCCCGGGAAATTCTGTTCCCTGGCGGCTCGTAACTCGTTCAAATCGCTCGAAATCGTCTCCGATCGCCATGGCCAGCGCCAGCAGCTTTTCCAGAGCCTGGCGGGGCTCTTCGAATTCCACGGTGATGCGGCCGCGGTCCAGGCGAACCCCGGCCGGCAGATTTTCGAATTCCTGCGCCAGCACCTGAACCGGCGCTTCCACCAGCAGTTGCGGCCGTTCCAGGCGTTCCTGTTGCAGCCTCCCCAGCACCGCAGCCAGGTTCCGCCGCCGCCGCCGCTCGTAATACCCCGCGTCCCCCTCTGCCAGGCGACGCAGATGCGCGATCAGCGCATCCCGATCCGCCAGACCGTTCGTGCCCACCCGGTCCGTCACACAGGGCGCCAAGGATCTGCTGCGCCCGCCGCCGACCCACGCCGAGCAGAAACTCGACCGTCGCGCGATCGACGACAGCGCGGGGAGGAGACTCCAGTTGATCGATGACCGCGTTGATTTTACTGATCCAGGTGCTGCCTGTAATGCCAACAGAAAGGGCGCTGCTCCCCCATTCCGCTGCTCTGCCTGACGTGCCCCAAGCCTCGTCCGATGAGCAACTCCTCCCCGTCTCCCCCCACTGGCTCCGCCACGCGCATGCGTCTCACGCCCTCGACCGCGGCGCGCCCATTCATCTCGTACAGGCCACCCTCGGACACGCCAGCATCACCACGACCGGCCGCTATCTGCACGCCCGGCCAAGCGACAGTTCCAGCCGCTTTCTGCCGCTCTAATTCCCGCGTCTGTCAAAATGCGATAAAATGGCAGATGTGGAAGTAATATCTGTGCGAGTGGAAAAATCTGGCAGGATCCTGATTCCGGCCGCCATCCGCCGCCGCCTCGGTCTCAAAGAAGGGGAATCCGACCTCCTCTTGAACGTCGACGAGACCCCGATCACCGTCACAACCCGGGCTCAGGCGGTTCGACGGATCCAGGATTGGGCCTCCCGCTTTGTCGCACCCGGACGATTGGTCAGCGAAGAGCTCATCCAGGAACGCCGCAAGCAGGCCGCCGAGGAACTGGGAGAGTGAACCGCCGGCACCTGCTGGACGCATCCGCGCTGCTGGCCCTCATTTTCGACGAGCCTGGCGCCGACACCGTGAGGGAGATCATCGAGGATTGCCGGATGCATGCCGTCCATCTCGCCGAGGTCCTGCGCAAATTGGTCGCTTTGGGAATGCCTTTGGACGAAGTAATCGCCCGCATCGCAGACCTCCATCTCGACCTCGTCGAAGAGTTGAATGCCGGGCATGTGAATGCGATCGCGCGGATGACCCCGGAATCGAAACGGCTGGGCCTGTCCCTGGGTGACTGCGTCTGCCTCGTGATCGCCGAATCGCTCGACCTGCGCGCCGTCACCGCCGACCGGCGCTGGTCGGAAGTGCGCGATCGGAATCTCGAGATCCTGCAGATCCGCTAAGCGCTAACTAAAATTCGATCCGCGTGTTGAACTGCAAAATGCGCGGCCAGTTCGCCTGCCCCGTCAACTGCCCGAAGGTGCCATTGGTGAGATTAATGCTGGGAGCCGTGAACTGCGTATGGTTGGTCATGTTCAACATGTCCAGGGCCAGCACCAGTGAGACGCGCTCGTACACCGCGAAGCGCCGCAGAATGCGGGTGTCCCAGTCGCGCAGGCTGTCCGCCCGCAGGCTGTCGATATATTGCGGGAAGACGCGCGCCTGGTAGGTGTTCGGTTGAAACGCCGTGCGTCCCTCGAATCCGACGAAGTTGGCAGGGGGCGCGGTGTTGCCCGTCCAGACCGCGGCCGGGCTGTACCACATATGAATGTTGGCGTCGTGCGTCTGGCTCTGCGCCAGCGCATTTACGATCTGGTCGATGCTGCCGTAGTAATAATCGTTGCCCCAACTGATCAGCGGCCCCGTCTGATAGGTGTAGATCCAGCTCAACTGCCAGCCGCCCAGCACGCGCTCGAGCGGCCCATGGTTGAACCACTGCCGGCTCCTCCCGAAGGGCAGCTCCCAGACGGCGCTCCATACCAGGCGGTTCGGCCGGATATTGGGATTCAACTGCCACGAAGGCGTGGTATCGAACTGGTTGGGCAGCCACTGCTGCCGGCCCCACATGTGCGAGTACTCCACGTCCGACTGGATCCCGTGCGAGAGCCGCTTCTCGTAGCGCACATGAATTTCGTTGTCCACCACTTTGCCGCGCATCGCGTTATACTCCTGCAGATTGAAGCCGGCATTGGGATGCGCGCGCAAAAGCTGCTGCACCTGCAAGGTCTTCGAAGAAAAAATTCCCACCGTGCTGAGATAGTTGTAGAGCCCGGGGTTCGAGCTCTGGATCGCGGGCAGCGCGGCCAGGAACGGGTTCGCAACGGTGGTTTGCATCAGCGCGTCCACGGTTGAGCTGCGCTGGTCGGCGAAGTTCCAATACTGCCCCGGAAGCGCGCTCAGGTCCTGCGTGAACGGTACCGTCGAGTACCCTCCCACATAGGAAACCTCCACCATGTTGCTGGAGGACAACTCGCGCTGGATGCCGATGTTGTAGCGCTGCGACCAGGCAGGCGCGTAATCGCGCGGATAGTAGGTGAATCCTTGGGCGTCCAGCACATCCGAACCGAGCGAATTGCCGTAGGGCAGCACGAATCGCGAGCCGTTGGACAGCACCGGGAAGGGGTTCATCATGGGATTCACCGCGCCCAGATTTCCTGCCGCGCCGACACCGCAGCAGAAGGTCAGGCCCAGGTCGTTGGTGAGCACGGTGCTGGTGGTCTGGTTATAGCCGACGGCGTTCGGCCGGTTGCCGGTGCCGCCCATGGCATTAAAGCTGGCGGCAAATGCTCCTGTGCCCGCGCGCAACACCGTTTTGGGGTTGAAGGCGTATACCACGCTGACATTCGGCAGGAACCGGCTGGTGCCCGCCGTCAGATTATCGTATTGCTTGCCCAGATACGAGACGCCGCCGGCCACCTTGAACGCGCTCGCGGGCATTCCCTCCTGCAGAAGCTGGTACGCCTCCTGCGTGGTGGCGTTCGCGCCGGCCGGAGCGGCGGCGGCCGTCCCCGCGTATTGCGCCTCCACAGCCGAGGCGTATGGCGGGGCGTAGTTGAAATCGTACATGCCGGCCAGTCCGCGGTCGAACCGTTCTGTCGTCCCGCCTTCGCGCTCGAAGCGCAGCCCGAAGCCGATGCGCAGCCGGCTGGTGATGCGATAGTCGTCCTGGAAGAAGGCCGCATAGTACGGCGTGCTGTCGTAGGGCACGTCGTTGGTGTTGAGCTGAATGCTGTAGGGGAGGCCCATCAGGAACGAGGCCCATCCGAGTCCGGTATTCGTGGTCTGGTTGCCGGGCGTGTTGTCGGCCTGTTTATCGTAGTCGTTGTTGAACTGATAGTAGCCGGTCACGTTGCCCAGCGGATTCACATACGCATAATGATAGAGACGGCCTTCCCAGCCATACTTCATGGTGTGATTGCCGCGAATCGTCACCATGTGGGCGGCCAGTTGTTCGGTGGTGCCGCGCTGGTTAAGGCCGGGCTGCCCGACAAAGCTGGTCGAAGCCGCGTCGGCCACGCCGGAGATGTTCATCCACGGCAGTGAATCCGCCGCGCCGGCCTTCTGATCGATGTAAGACGGCAGGCCGAGCGACGCCGCATTGTACTTGTAGTCGATCGGTTTCTGGTCGCCTTCCGAATATTGCGAAAAGCTGGCGATTACGTCCAGAATGTTGTGGGCGTTCAGGGTGTACGTGTAGTCGATGCTGGCGCCCTCGGTGGGCCGATAGAGGCCGTTCGACATCACACCCGCAAGCGGCGTGGTATGCGCCCAATCGTATTGATCCGAGAGCCGGTGGTTGAAATACCACTTGCCGAAGACCCGCTGTTTCTGGTTGATGTTGTAATCGATGCGGTTGAGAAAATCGGGAAACCAGTCGTTGTTCGGCTGGCTGCCGTCGTAGTAATTGTTGGTACCGTCGGCGTTCACCAGCCCCACCGGATTGTTCGGAAGCGGAAAAACCTGCGACCAGAATTTGGTGGCCGGGTTGGTCATGATAGACGCGGGCAGAATATTGTTGGGGAACGGCGTGCGCACTACGTGGCCGCCTGAGAGGACCGCCGACCGCGGGTCATAAACGATGTACTGTGAAGGGTTCGTCGTGCCCGAAAGCAGCGCCGAGAAATCGCCGTTGCGCTCGGCCACAGTGGGCACGGTGTAAATCGGCGTGGAACTGGGGGCCGCAATGCTGGTGAGCTTGCTGTAAGCGACGAAAAAGAACAGCTTGTTCTTGCCGTTCAAGAGCTTCGGAATGTAAACGGGCCCACCGACATCGAAGCCGGGCTGGCTGATTCTGCCCGAGCTTTGCTCCGGCGTTCCGGGCGCGATTTTTCCGCTGGCCAGGCCCGACTGATACGCCAGGCGCGTGAATTCCGGCGTGGCGTTCCAGCGAAGCTGCTGGAACTGCCAGAACCCGGCGCCGTGCAGGGTATTGGTTCCGCTCTTGGTTGTGAGCTGGATCTGGGCGGTGATGGCGTGGCCCAGCGCCGCATCGTAAGGGGCCGTCTCGATGCGGACTTCGTCCACGGCATCGGAATTGGGCACGTATCCGGCCCGGCCGCCGTTGGTTCCGGTGGTGGGGCTGCCGTCCAGCAGGAACTCATCCGTGCCGGTGCCGAGGCCGTCGGAGGCGTAGTTTGCGGCACCGGCATGGTCGAGAGCGCGGTTATTATCCGGCTGCAGATTGCCGGTGAAGATCATGCCCGCGGCCATCGCCTGCACCGACATGGGGTTCATCGTGCCGAGCGGCAGCTGCGCCATGTCCCTCGAATTGAGCACGCGGCCCTGCGCGGCGGTGGTGGTCTCGAGCAGGGGAGCATCGGCCGTTACTTGAATCGACTGCGAAGCTTCGCCAAGCTGCATGTGCCCGTCCACCGCCAGCCGGTCGCCGACGCTCAGCGAGATAGGGCTGCGCACCAGCTTTTTGAATCCGGGCGCTTCCACTTCCACCTTATAGGTGCCGGCATTCAGGTAGTTCACTTCGTAATATCCCGTGGAATTGCTGGTCGTCCGCTCGGCGACACCGGTCGCCAGATTGGTGACGACCACCGAAGCATTGGGCACCACGGCGTTTTGTGGATCGGTGATCTTTCCGGTGATACTGCCGCGGGATTCCTGGGCAAAAGCGATTCCCGCGAGGAACACTGCTGCCGCCAGCGTGAAAACAAGGCGCTGCGCAAAACTCACCCGTTGCATTTTGAGACTCCTCGACACCCTACGAGTAAATTTGGCGCTCACCCCGAATTTGCGTTCCCCGTTGTTGCGCTCAGTATCGCCGACGGCTCTTCGGAAAGAAAAGAACCTTTGGGCGCAAACGGCGCGTTTCTTCCCTCAAAACGGCGGCATTTGTGGAAGTGCGATTATCTCTTCACCGGACTATGACTACCAATCGTCCGTACGATTTTCTCCGTATGGATCAACCCGTCGCGCCCGTTTTGTATTGTGAACTGGCGGCCCCTCACCGCATAGCCACCGCCTGCACGACCTTCCGGCGACGAAGGGGCGCGGCGTTTCTGGGACGACTTTTCACCGCCCTACTTCGGCTTCAAAAAAGGTCCCAACGATACATATCAGTTCACCTCCGAAAGTTTTGCGCTCGCCGGCATCAAACGCTACTGGGAATACTGGCAGAACCGCATTTCCAACAGCGATCCGGCGCACGCGAAGTGGTCGGGATACGCTTCGATCTACGTTTCCGATTCCGATGCCGACGGCCGCTAGGACACCAGCGAGGTGGCGCGTGTCAGCGGCAAGGTGGATGCCGTGCGCCTGTCGGAGGAGGTATTTCGCGCATCGCGTGATGCAGAATGAGCGGCCGGACCTGCACATCCTCGGCCACTGGGATTATCCGTCCGGATACGCAGGCAGCAATTGAAGTCGCATGGGGCAATTTTGACGGCGCTATCGGCCGTGATCGTGACACTGACGGCTCCGGCGCCTGAAAACAAACCCGCGATCCTGTTAAACTAACTCTTCCAGGTCAGCGCCCGACGACGGACCCGTATCTTGTGCGTGTAGCTCTTCTCCAGATCGACCCGACCGCCGGCGACATCCACGGCAACGCCGCGCTGATCGTACGCGGTGCACGGGACGCGCAGAACCACGGCGCCGATCTGGTAGTCACGCCGGAGCTGGCGCTGATGGGGTATCTCCCTCGCGACCTGCTGATGAGCGAGGGCTTCATTCATCGCGGGTGCGAGATGTTGACACGGATGGCGGTAGACCTGAAGAACGCGCCACCGCTCCTGGTAGGGGTCGCCACGCGCAACCCGGCGGATATGGGCAGGCCGCTGTTTAACAGCGCGGTCCTGTTAAAGAACGGTGAAGTTGGCCCGGCGTTTCACAAGACGCTGCTGCCGACCTACGACGTCTTTGACGAGGACCGCTACTTCGAGCCGGCGCGCGAGCCGGGCATTCTGGAACTCCAAGGCTTCCGCCTGGGGATCAGCATCTGCGAGGACGTCTGGAACGATCGCGATTTCTGGCAACGGCGCCGCTACCACCAGGACCCGATTGAAATGCTGGCGGAGCGCGGCGCGCAGGCAATCATCAATCTTTCTGCCTCGCCTTTCACGGTGGGCAAGCAACTGCTGCGCGAGAGCATGATGGGCCAGATGGCCCGCAAATACAAACTGGCGCTGGCCTGGGTGAACCAGGTGGGCGGCAATGACGACCTGATCTTCGACGGTCGCAGCGGGGCGTTCGACGAGCAGGGAAGGGTTTTCGCCCGGGCGAAGGGATTCGTTGAGGACCTGGTGTTGGTGGACCTGGAAGCCAGAACGGGCACGGTCGCAGAAGACGATTTCACGCCGGAGGCCGAGATCTGGAACGCGCTCGTCTTGGGCGTGCGGGATTACGCCCGCAAAACGCGTTTTACGAAGGTGTTGCTGGGGCTTTCCGGCGGGGTCGATTCGGCCCTTACAGCGGCGATTGCCGCCGATGCCATGGGGCCGGAAAACGTTATCGGCGTGATGATGCCGTCGAAGTACTCCAGCGCGGGCAGCGTGGACGATTCCGTGCTTCTCGCGCGGAACCTCGGCATCCACACCATCACGCTTCCGATCTCCGGCATCATGGAGACCTACGACCATGTGCTGGCCGACGCATTCCGTGGGTTTGCGGCCGATGTAACGGAGGAGAACATCCAATCGCGCATCCGGGGCAACCTGCTGATGGCGCTTTCGAACAAGTATGGCGCGCTCCTGCTGACCACCGGGAATAAATCGGAGATGTCGGTGGGCTATTGCACGTTGTACGGCGACATGAACGGCGGCCTCGCGGTGATCGCGGACCTGCCGAAGATGATGGTGTATCGTGTGTCGCGGTGGCGCAACCAGCGGCGGCCGGATATTCCGGCGGCAATCCTGACCAAGGCGCCCTCGGCGGAACTGCGGCCAGGGCAAACCGATCAGGACAGCCTTCCGCCGTACGATCTGCTTGACCAGATTCTGGAATTGCACGTGGAACAGAGCAAGTCGGCGGAAGAGATCATCGCCATGGGGTTCGAGGGAGCGACCGTGCGGCGCGTGCTGCGGCTGGTGCGGATGGCGGAGTTCAAGAGGAAGCAGGCGGCGCCGGTCTTGAAAGTGACGTCGCGGGCTTTCGGCACTGGGTGGCGAATGCCGATCGTGAGGCAGGAGTAGACGCGGGAAGTAAGAAGCATGAAGCTATCGATAATAGGTTTAGGCAAGCTAGGCGGCCCGATGGCTGCGGTGATGGCGCACAAAGGCCATACGGTGATTGGGGTCGATATCAACTCTGCTTATGTGGGCGCGATCAACCACGGGCGCGCTCCTGTTCAGGAGCCGGGCCTTGCCGACATGATACGCGCGAACCGTGACCGGCTCTCAGCCACCGAAGATTACGACGCAGCCGTTCAGGCAACGGAAGTTACGTTTATTATCGTGCCCACCCCAAGCGATCCAGACGGCCGGTTTTCGATGCGGTTTGTGCTCAGCGCGGCGGAGAAGATCGGAGCGGTGTTACGGAAGAAGGAGGAATGGCACTTGGTCGTGCTCTCCAGCACGGTGATGCCCGGTTCCACTGCCGGCCGATTGCTTCCTGCCCTGGAAGCGGCGTCGGGGAAGAAGTGCGGTGTCGACTTCGGGCTCTGCTACAATCCCGAGTTCATTGCGTTGGGCAGCGTGGTTCGCGACATGCTGAACCCGGATATGATCCTTATCGGCGAATCCGATGAGCGCAGCGGCGCGATTCTCGAACAGCTTTATGCCGACGTGTGTGACAGTAATCCGCGCATCCGGCGGATGAATTTTGTCAACGCGGAGCTGACCAAGCTTTCCGTCAACACGTTTGTCACGACAAAGATCTCCTACGCGAACATGCTGGCGCAGGTGTGCGAAACGCTGCCGGGGGCGGATGTGGACGTAGTGACGACCGCAATCGGATGTGACAGCCGCATTGGCCAGAAGTACCTTAGGGGCGCGCTCGGATATGGTGGGCCGTGCTTCCCGCGGGACAACGTGGCATTTTCCGCGTTGGCGCGGGCTAATGGTGTGCCGGCGCTCCTGGCGGAAGCGACCGATGCGATGAACAGACGGCAGGTACCGCGGCTGGCGGAGATGATTCTATCCCGCTTGCCTGAAGGCGGCACAGCCGGCATTCTTGGGCTTTCATACAAACCCAATACAGACGTGATTGAGGAATCGCAGGGGCTGGCGATCGCCAAGGAACTCCTCACGCGTGGCGTTAGCGTTGTGGTGTACGACCCGGCAGCGATGGATAATGCGCGACCTCACCTGGTTGGTAGGGTGCTCTTCGCCCGCAGTGCCGCAGAGTGCGCAGGCACAGCGGACGTTTTGACGATTACGACGCCCTGGTCGGAATTCAAGGACTTGCGTCCCGAGGGTTTGAAACCGGGAACAACCGTGTTGGACTGCTGGCGACTGCTGGATGCGTCTTTTCGCGAAGCGGGTCGGGTTTTTCATCTCGGCAGAGGTGCGACGGCAGAGACGGATTGGGAAGCGGCGGCCGAACCCGCCGTGGCAGATTGAACCGGGCCATTCGGACCCGAGGCCAGGCGCGCCATGGTGGAGGCGATCGACCGGTTCGGTATTGAAAGAAGAGGACCGGCGCTTGAGACCATGGTAGTCCCTGGTCACCATGCATTTAGATTTAGATGGGTGGCTCTGGTGACAACGGGCGAGCAATCACGCCGGTACCGACCGGGCCCGCTCACGGGTCATGTACTGGTCGTAAATCCACGCGTACGTCTTCTCCATACCGACCCGTAAGGGAATGCTCGGCTCCCAATTCAGATAGCTGCGGATTCGCGTGTTGTCGCTGTTGCGGCCCATCACGCCCTTGGGTGCATCAAGGTCATGGTGGCGCTTCAGCTTGACGCCGGCGATCTCCTCCACGATATCGACCAATTGATTGACGCTGACCATTTCCGAGGAACCGAGATTGATCGGCTCCAGTATGTCGGAGTTCATAATCAGATCAATTCCTGTGACACAGTCATCGATATACATAAAGCTGCGCGTGCGGGTTCCGTCTCCCCAAATCACAATCTGGTTGCTCCCGCTGACTATGGCTTCGATAACCTTGCGGCAGATGGCGGCCGGCGCCTTTTCCCGACCACCATCCCAGGTGCCGAATGGCCCGTAGACGTTGTGAAAGCGGGCGACCCGGGTATATAGGCCGAAATCCTCGCGAAAGTGACGGCACATGCGTTCGCTGAACAGCTTCTCCCAGCCATAACCATCCTCGGCAAGGGCCGGATATGCGTCGTCCTCTTTGAGCCCGGGATTCGCGGGATCGCGCTGCTTGTCCGCGTTATAAACGCACGCCGACGAAGAATAGAAGAATTTCCGAACACCTGCTTCCTGTGCGGACTGTAACATGTGAGTGTTGATCAAGACCGAAAGCATGCAGAGGGCCTTGTTGGTTTCAATGAAGCCCATGCCGCCCATATTCGCAGCGAGGTTGTACACGGTGTGAGCGCCGAGGCAGGCATGGCGGCAATTCTCTCGAAGGTTGAGATCCAAAACGAGGTTTTCCACGTCGTCAAAGCGCTGATACCACTCGTCGTACGGCTTAATATCGACCGCGCGGATATCCCGGCGGCCCTGGCGTCGAAGTTCGGCGACCAACGCGCCTCCGATGAAACCACCGCCACCGGCAACAACGATCGCTCCACTTTCCATGGGCAAAACTGAGTCCTTTCTTTGAACTTGAAATGATAACAGGATTCGTTGACTGGAAGTCGCAAACACACCATCAGGGCTGTCAGGGGACGCGCCGATTCCGCTTCTCAGCCCGAACCGTGCGGTTGGGCTTCCGGTAAGTCCAGTTCCGCCAGTCCCCAGTTCTCATGGTTGAAGACCAGGGTCGTCTTCCAACGCTCCATCTGAGAAGCCCAACGGAGCACCTCGTCGTTAGGGACCCACGGCAGTCCTTTTTCTGCGAGTCGCCGATACAGCAACTGCTCGCCTTCGGGTGTCCAGCCGGACCCGGTTGCGTGCTCGATGTGATAAATACGCATCGATTCGGGGAGTATCCATTCCGGGGCGCCGCCGTAATGAGCCATGTAGCAGAAGACGGAGTCCAGGTTCATGGAGAAGAGATCGAGTTCGGGATATCCCCGCAAGTCCAGCCAGTGATCACGGTGGGCCAGGGTAAAATCGCCGCAGGCGTTGGTGTGCAACTGTGCGGGAACGACTTCAGGCAAAGGCATACCCTCAGAGCGGAGCGAAAACCACGCCCGTCCTCCCTGAATGCGTAGCCGCGCGAGCGTCTTCGGTGATAGCGGCAGTCCGATCCGGCCTGTGCCGCTGCCCCGAAAAAGGTCCGCAACAAGGCGGCTCGATCCAGTCAAGAGCTGCCACGCCCGGGCTATCGGACGCGACTGTGAAGGCTCGGTCGAGAGCGAAGACTCGTCCGAAATCCGTGCTTTGCCCCAATAGCATCGGAGAACACGGAAGCGAGGCACGTAACTTCCCGCGGCCGGCACTCCGCTGCCCGTGTGGAGACGGACTCGTGTATTACCCGCAGGAATATGGATCTTCAGCAGTGACCGCCCTGCAATCTCCACGCCGGCAAGATCGCCGTTCGCCTCACTCATCAGTGTTATTGGGCAAGGTTTCAAAACCGGCCCTGTGACGGGCTCCAACTCCAGTACCAGAGCTCGCTCCGCGTCCACGGGTTGAACATGAAGCTCAATTTCCGCGTCGATGGCACGGTACACGCGGCCGAAGTACTGTTCCGGCGGATGCCATCCGGCGCCAAAGGAAACGCCCGCATCGGCGCTGGCTATGTCGACAGCATCCGGTGTGTAACGGGCCTTTCGTGGCGCGGCAATGGCGCCACCTTGAGTTACGGCGAACGTGCCTTCGCGTGTATTCACGCGAAGCACGTGCCCTTGACAGTAGGCCAGTTGTTCTTCTACCGGCGCGTCTACGGGAACGTTCTCATCCACATCGTACCGATTCACGCGATACATTCGCCCTCGTTCGAGCCTGCGCTCCGCAAAAAACCGCATCAATTCGCCGGAAAACAGGATGTCGATGTTGGTGGCCAGAATGAACTCGCCTGCTGCACGGCGGATGCCCACATTCTTGGCGATCATCTGGTAAAGCGGCATGGCTTCCGCGTGGGCGAACTTTCTATGAACGTCGGGCGGGACGGTGATAATCCTTACGCGGCATGGACTGGAGCTGGCCGGCCACTGGAGAACTTCGGCGAGACATGGCTTCTCCGGCGGCGGGTTCCATTCCACCAGCACCAACTCGACGGGAAGTGCATGGCGCTCGACCTCTGCGGCCAGAGCGTTCAGAAATGTCTGAAGCCGCCGCAACAAATTCCGACCGTGATCGTCATTGCGCGCAGTAGCGACGAAGGAAATATAAGGACGGCTGGAGTGAATCAAACGCTATTGTAACGGGTATCAACGCCTGCTCTCGTCCATCAGGAACGGGACCGCCGCTACCGGGACATGACGGAGCGAACCCGCAGGCGCCTGCACCGATCCCTGGCCAAACCCGTGGGCTGGACCATCTCCTGGAACACCGCCAGCGGAAGCCGGTTACTTCGGCATTCCCGTCAGGCACAAGTGCCACCCAACTGCGCGTTCGAGGGCCCGGAAGAACGCAGATGGCATGAAACGAAAGTACCAAACCTTCTGATATCGATATTGGACGTAATCCGAAATGCGGTAAGGGAAGATGTGGTCCACCCTCACGTCGGTAACCTGGAAACCGTGCTCTGCCAAAAGCCGCCGGCCGTCGCGCCTCGAATAGCTGTAGGTCACCGGGCATCCGGTTTGAGCCTCCGAGTAGTCCGCTATCAGCCGGTCTAACTTCCAGAATTGCCCTTTTCCATAGATAAACAGGATCCAGAGCACCTTCCAGGACCACCGGTTGTAAACCATGATCTTGATCGTGGTGCCGGGCTTTGCGTACTTCCGAAGCTGGTCCAGCACCTTTTCCGGATGCGGAGTGTGGTGGATTACGCCGAATGAATAGATCAGGTCGTACTGCTCGACGGGCACCTGGTCGCTGAGTTCTTCGGCGTTTGCCCGGAAAAACCGGATCTGCTCATCCAGCCCGAAGATCCTGGCGCGTTGGCGCGCGAGATCGAGGGACCTTTCCGTCAGGTCTACGGCCGTGACCTTGGCGCCATGGCGGGCGAAATTAATGGTATCGGTACCGATGCCGCAACCGATCTCCAAAACCTTCTTGCCGGCCCACTTTTCAAATTCGGCAAAACGCGGGATGTGCGACTCCACGAAGTACTTCCGCGCTTCGACCTCGTTAAAGTACTCCAACGTGCCGACTGGTTGAGCTGAGTGCCGTATGTTACAGGGACGAGTATTCCAATATTCTCGAACGGCGGAAATCGCCGTCTGTTGGAAGGAAGGTGACGTATTCATAACGTAAGGCGCTCCCGGAACGGCAGTCCGGTGCTCTCCCGCCGGTTTCTCCGCTCAAACACCTTCCGTCTTTGTGAGCGATTCTTCATATACCACGTCTAAAGGCTTGGCACACTCCCGCTTCCAGTGCGATGTACCCGGTCTGCGGGCGGGAAGTTTCCGCCGGGACGAGGCGCCAACAGAGGATGTACCACTGGTAGACAACTTCTGGAACCGACTTACAGTAGGGCCAGTGTAGCAGCCTTTTCAAGCGCCTTGCAAGGCGCCAGGAGCATTGACGCCCCGGCCATTTGGACAGCAACCTACTGTGTTTTCAATGCGCCGGTGGTCGCAAGGTCCAGGCGCAGCGCCTGGACCTCGTAGATCAGAAGCGATGTGCGTCGATCGGACGCATTATAGCTCGAGACACCGAGTCGAAACGTCTCGCCCTGCTTCAAAGAGATGCTGACGCTCCTCTCCCACGCGCCGCCGGAGTGGCGTCCTCTAACATCGGAGACCCGCCAGTTGGACAGGTTTTCCATAGGCACACCGAAGGCAAATTCTCCCTGTTCGGGTTCGTACTTCATGGTGAATAGAAATCTACCTGAAAATGGCGCAGTCATGTTCGGCGATAAGATGATGTACCCATATTTCCATTTCGGCGCCGCCGCTTCGAACCCGCGTCCTGTGTTGCGCAGCGTCGCGCTACCCACGGAAGAGGAAAGAGTCTGCCACGACTGCAGCGGAATCGTCGGCTGTGTACCTGGGGTTGCATCCTGCAGGCGAAGTTCGCCGGCGGCATCCGTCGCGACCGCGAGTGGCTTCCAGTCGGCCGTATTGCGCTGGACGACAAGCAGATCCATCGTATAGCGGGACCCACCTGCGGTGGCGGCCTCCTCGCCCGCCGGAATGGCCTTGAAGCCGCCAGGCTGCAAACATCCTGAGAGCGCACCAGATGCGGTTGCCATTGCATGATCCTCTGTCGAGAGAACAACGACCAGGACGTCGTCCAGCATCGTCAAATTGCACGGGAAGCGCGGGAAATCCACACTCAGCCAGCTATATCGTTCGAGATAGCTCGCATTCAGCGCCATAGAATCGGAGTTACTGTCGCGGGTGTTGTACCAGAATCGGACCATCCGCCCCTTGCGCACTGATTCGATTCGTTGTCTCAACTTCGCAATCCGCTCATAATTGTCCCGGTAAGCATGGCGGCTGGCGGGAACCGGCTCCGTCTCAGTGAGAGAGTGCACGGGAACATAGCGCATCTCAGAGGTGAAGACGATAAAGCCGGCCAGGGCAGCGACAACGCCGGCCGGCCGATACCGCAGGCCGACCGCGACTGCCAGCAAAATGCCGCCTGCGATCGCTGCCGGTACAACGGCGCGCGGCCAGTGAGGCAGGAGCCGGCCCGCATCGTCGTACCAGATGAGCGCGAAGGCAATTGCCGCCGCGGCACAGACGCCGGCGAATGTCCGTCTCCGCATTGCGGAGGCGGGCTGCCAAAAGAATGCGCCGAGCACCAGGAACTCAAAGGGCAGCAGTTCGTCCGCGTAATAGTCCAACGCCAGCACCGGCTTTCGTAGTTGCTGCAGTACGGCCAGGAACGAAAATGCGGCTAGCATGAGCATCGAGAACAGCACCAGTGGGAACTCCTTCCGGTTGCGTCCGCGCCAGAGCCATCGGAGAATCGCACCCGCCGCCGTGGCCGTTGCCAGGAACGGAAACCAGAGCCAGCCGACGAGCCCGTACGCGGTCCAGATGCTGTGGTAGTTGGGATTGGTGTCGCCAAAATGGGACGTAAAGGAAACTGACGGAGCATAAAACCAAATACTGCCGTCAAGAGTGTAATTAATGATAGAGAAAACGAGCGTGAGCGTGAGAAATCCTGCGCCAAACCAGAGGTATGCGGCTAAGATACTGCGAAACGTGAGAGGGCCATGCCAGTACCAGACAAGGGCCAGATAGTAAGGCAATACCAACAGTCCAATCGCGATCCAGAACAGGTTCGCGTAAACCATCGCCGCCCAACCTACGCCGGCGAGGGCCAACCATCGGCGCGTGTGGGGCCTGGTGGCAGCTTGAGTCAGACAGGCCATTGAGAACAGCAGGTACGCGATGCAGGGACCATCCACGTAATCCCAGCCAGTCGCATCGGCGAACTGGGGACTGACGGCAAACAGGAGAGTTGTCAGAAGTGCCACCCGATCGCCGACGGTGAGCCGAACAATCCAGAAGAGGGAGAGATTTGCCGTAACCTGAACGGCGATATGCAGGACCGCGGCGGCGATGACCGGGTGAAAGAAAGAGTGCAGGAGGTGTCCCGGCAGGATCCAGGAAAGGCGGCTCCCGTAGTAAAGGTTGGGGAAGATCTCCGCTTTAAAGTCGTGGAGGCTGCGAAAGAACCCGAAATACATCCAGGAATCGCCGCGGTAAGGCGGTGTAAAGAGGCTGTTATCCTGGTGCCATAGGACGATTATCGGCAGCAGAAGAACGGCGACGATGTAGACAGGCAACCGCCGGACCGGCTCCGCTACAGGCAACTGCGCACTGGGAATACTGTGATCGTGCATCCGGTTCATTCGGGAACGGAGATTTTACCACGCATGACTGCGGCGTGCCGCCGCCCAACTTACTGCCAGGAACATCGTATGGCCTCGTCGGCCGCCGGATGGGCGGGTGGTGACCGCCACCAGTCTCCTCTAAGGCTCCGAGTAAATCTCTGAAGCCCCAGAAACCGCTGTCAGTGCCGCCCAACCTCCCACCAGGGTTGGACCGAGGACAGGCTCATGCACAGCGGGATTGAGGGTCGCTGGCGCGAGACGTCGAGGGCACTGGCAGCAAGGTGCGAAGGTCCAAAACGGGCGGATTCCATCGCCAGATTGTTTGTCGGCCTGGACTCTGTTACGGTAGTCACATCGGGACTCTTATGTTCCTTTCTGTAGTGGTGCCTTGCTACAATGAAACTCAGGTCTTGCCCGAGTTGTACTCCCGTTTGACAGCAGTCTGTGGCTCTCTCCGGACCTCCCACGAACTGATTTTCGTGAACGACGGCTCAACGGATGCTACATGGGCCTTTCTGGTTTCCCTCGCGCAGCGCGATCCTCGCGTGGTTTCGATCAACTTGAGCCGGAATCATGGCCACCAACTGGCGCTTTCGGCGGGCCTCTCGATTTGCCAGGGAGAACGGGTCCTGATCATAGACGCCGACTTGCAGGACCCGCCAGAATTGCTGCGAGAAATGCTGCGGCTCATGGACGAGGGGGCCGATGTGGTATACGGCCAGCGCGAATCGCGCCGGGGTGAGTCCTTTTTCAAGCGAGGTTCCGCCTACCTCTTTTACCGAGTACTGAACCTCCTTTCCGATCGGCCCGTTCACGAGGATGCGGGAGACTTCCGGCTCATCAATCGCCGCGTTCTAGACGTCCTCAACGGGATGCCTGAAAATCACCGGTTCCTTCGTGGGATGATCAGTTGGATCGGCTACCGCCAAGTTCCTATCCAATACGTCCGCGAGCCGCGCTTCGCTGGCCAAACCAAGTACTCTCTCGCGCGCATGGCGCATTTCGCCCTCGACGCGATTACCAGTTTTTCCGTAAAGCCGCTTCGGCTCGCCTTCTATTGCGCGATCTTTTTTTCCATGCTGAGTGTTGGCCTGCTGGCTTGGGCGGTGCTCGCATACGCTACCGAAAAGACCGTTCCAGGCTGGACCAGTTTGACGGCATTGCTGTTGCTCTTATCGGCCGTCCAGTTCCTGTTTCTGGGGTTGATTGGCGAATATGTTGGCCGCCTTTACATACAATCCAAGCGGCGGCCGCTATTCCTTGTGGACCAGGTTATCCGTGGCGGGCAAGTTGCCCTCGCCGCGACCCTGGCCTCGGTGCACGAGGAGCGGCCATGACGGAACCGGAATTTGACCAATATGCCCACGATTACGCCAGTCTCCTCCGCGACCCAATCCGGGACCGCTTCAGCCGCGATTCCATTTTTTTTTATCAGCGCAAGTGGCGCCTCTTGAAAGAATTTCTGAACCGCGCCGGATTCGACGCAGCGACTTCTGCATGGCTCGACATTGGATGTGGCGCAGGCCAACTCCTCCAACTTGGTCAGGCCGCGTTTCGAGAAGTGTCGGGCTGCGATCCTTCCGCAGGCATGCTGCATGCCGGCTGCTCCGGAATACCCGTCGAATGCCAACCCGACCCGTTGGTCCTTCCGTACGCCGCCGCTCGCTTCGACCTCGTGACAGCAGTCTGTGTGTATCATCATGTCTCGGACGCGGACCGGCCGGCTCTTACCGCGGAAGCCTTCCGGGTTCTCAGCCCTGGAGGTATCTTCGCCATCATGGAACATAACCCGTTCAACCCGGTAACCCGCTTGATCGTGAGCCGCACGCCGGTCGATGCTAATGCCCACCTGCTTCCGGCCAGGACCGCTCGGAAAATCGTTACCGCAACCGGTTTTCGGGTGCTAGAGACGGTCTATTTTCTCTATTTTCCCGAACGTCTCTATGACCGTCTCGCAGCGGCTGAATCTCTTCTGAGCACCATCCCCGCTGGCGGCCAATACGCCATCTTTGCGACTAAGCCGCAATAAACAACGACATGGGTTCTATCCTTTCCTTCCTGTCGCCGAGCCTGGAAAGCCCCTTACTCTACCTTGCCTACCAAACCGCAGTGGGTGGCATCCGGGCACGCAGGAAGTGCATTCTGGAATACATTCGCCCAACCCCCGGCCTCACTGTCCTCGACATCGGGTGCGGCCCTGGATATACGATCCGTTATTTCCCCGAGCCGGACTACTACGGGTTCGACGTGTCGAGAACATACATCGAATATGCGCGGGCCAGGTTTTCCGGCCGCGGGCACTTCCAATGCAGTTGTTTTGATGACAGCACGGCAACCCGCGTGCCAGCAGTTGACGTCGTCTTGCTGATGGGACTTCTTCACCATTTGAATGATCGCGAAGCGATAAACTTGCTTACTACTATTAAACGAGTGATGAAGCCACAAGCCCGCCTGGTGACTCTTGATGGCGCTTATAAAGAAGGCCAGTCGCCGGTGGCGAGATATTTTCTGAATCACGATCGCGGGCGGCACGTCCGGAGAGAGACGGAATATGGCCGCATCGCTGCCACCGTCTTTTCCGGGGTTCAGTCATTCGTTAGGGATGATCTTTTTCGAATCCCCTATACGACGGTCGTCCTGGAGTGCCGCCATTGACGGGACGGGGCGGCAGCGCCTCCTCAGAATACCTGCACTTCAGCCAGGCTGAGATAGTTCTTGCTATTCAACTGAATTCGCACATACCTTCCTCGCGCGCCGTTAACCGCAACACGCGTAGATGGATTGGGCCACACGATTTGGCGGCTGTTCCAGGTTCCGGCGCGCCGCTGGAGTCTCTCGGGTGTATCGGAAGCCAGAAAGGGCTGGTCGGAGATAAAAACCCAGTAATCAGATAACCGTGCACCGCATGAGACGGACCCACAGGGATCCGTACGGTTCCAGATCGCCACAGACTGGATGCTCACGGACCGTCCCAAATCAACCTCCCACCATGCATTCTTCTGGAGGTCTGTATGCGTCACCGAGCCATGCGCGAAGTCCCCATCGGTGTCGCCATCCACTGCCCTGTCTGCCGCAGCCTCGTTCACAGTGCTGCTTTGGGCAGCCGGCATCCCCGTCGCCAGATTTGGAACAATCGTGACACCGCTCCTGGGCAACCGAAGCAAATCAAGACAGACGATGCGGTAATGAGTGATCGAGTCACCAACCTCAACAACCGCGCGCGTCCTCGCAGTAAAACCCCACTTGCCAAGCGCGGCGTTAGCATCCCGAAGCACGCTCGATTCGGTGCGGTCGGTTGTCGGTACGGCGATCATTTCGCCCGCAGATGCGGCCCATCTTCGCCCCGGATCGAGGGCTGGAAATGGGTGTCCGATCAGAAAGTAACCCCACATGTAAATCGCTGCAAGGGATTCGAACTCGCCACCGTTTCTGTCATGCTCGTCGAGCCAGAAAAGAACTTTGCGTCCCTGCCGAACCCGGTCGATGCCCTTCATCGCCCTGGTCGTCCGTACGAACGCCTGGCCCCGAGCATCCGGCGCCGCCTGACGATAAGCCAACTCGCCGGAGTAGGCGAGAAGATACAAACTGAGGAGAGAAAGGCACGCGGCTGCTACCACAACGGCGGCAGACCGGCCCCGCCAGAGCGCTGCGCCCATAAGGCCGGCCACCGTTACCCCAATCAGCGAAACCGCATTGATCTTAGAGAGCGCGCCCCACACCGGCTGTGCCCAAGGCAGCCAAGGAACAAATAAAATAGCGATCGGAAGAAGCAGGAGCCACCCAGAGCGGCCCTTCAGATAAAACACTTCCCCGCCCAAAGCAAGCACGGTGCTCGGAATGAGGTAGCTTCCGTAGAACGCGTACTCGAGAAAATAGCCTCCTTTCGCCTGAAGTGTGACCATGACTCCGATCGTCGCCAGCAAGTGCAAGTCGAACAGCGTCACGCCATCCAGGCTCCAGTCTCGTTGGACGACAAATCGCTGGAAGCAGCGCCCAGCCGCGACCAGAGATGCTATCGCAGGAAGCAGAAGCCAGGTTGCCTGCTTGAGCCAGTGGTAGTCGCGACCATGCCACTGAGCCGAGATGGCCGCATGGTTCCGCAAGACCCAGTCGACAGTGGCGCCATAGAACCACAGCTTGCCCCCGGCGCGGTAGTTCACCAGGCACAGTCCTGCTGTAAGGGCTAACGCACCAATCCCAAACCATCCTACAAAGCGCGATGATCGCCTGAGGCGCTCAGGCCCCCAAACCGGACCGGGTGTGCTGGGCGGCATGAGGAGGTAGAAGCCGAGCACCAACGGAATGAACACCACCCAGACAATGTTCGTGTAGACCGCGGCCGCGTACGCTCCGCCGACCAGCGCGCTGCGCAACCGGCTGGGCCCGTTCCGAACCCGGACAATCAAGGCGATCGTAAGGAGATAATACGCGATCCCGGCACCGTCAACGTAGTCCCATCCCACGGACTGCAGGAGGTAAGGATAAGTTCCTAGTGCCAGGGTCCCTAGCAGAGCCGTCCGACGACCGAAGAAGCACGCGAGGATGTAGTACAGTGAGAACGCTGCCGTATAATATACGCCAAAGTGGAGTAAATAATTTGCAATCAGGTCCGGAAACATCTTATTCACGACATAGCCGGGCAGGATCCATGTCAGGCGTGACGCATAATAAGTTCCCGAGAACCATCGAATAAACTCGGAAAAATGTCTGAAGTAGCCATAGTAGATCCAGGAATCTACAAACGCCGGCGGACTGAAGTACACGTTCCGGTCGAACAGCAATATCAGGAAAGGGGCGAGGATTATCGCAGCCCAATAATACGGTCCTTCCCGCGCTTTGAGCCCGCGCCCCCAAGGCGCGCTTAGAAAAGGCCATATCGTGATGCTTACCGTCACACTATGGTCCGGTTCGCGCGCAAGCCCAAGCCGCAAGAGACGACCGGACGCTCGCGAGGAAGCGGGCACTGACTGCACGGAACCAAGCGGCTGGACGGCCGCGGATGGTTGGATTGAGCCATGCGCCTGGGCAGCCACGGAACTCTCCTGCGCTGACTGCAGTGAGCGGGGCGGCTGGATACCGACGGGACCCTTCTTAGTCTGCTTCTTGTGATTCGCTGCCCTGGGCTTCATGGCTTAATGCGTCGGGACCATAAAATACAGTCTGTCTCCCGACAATATAACAGGATTTACGCGCCCATCATACTTTCCTCGCCCCCCGCCTTGGTGTCACCGCTGACGCAGTATCCAAGGTCCAAGGCGTTCCCCGGCGCTCAAACGGAGACGCCGGGCGACCTCCGTTTCGCGGAGTAGTGCTAATATATGCTCTGATAAAATGCGGATCATGTGCCCATATGCGTTGATCGTGGTATCGACGTGCACACGGATAATCTTCGAACTGGGTTTTTCGGAATGATATCGGCGATCCTCTACGGCAGAAACGACTCGCACGGGTATAACCTCCACAAGCGTGCCGCAATCAGTTTCAACTGTATCGCGGAGATGTTGTCGGATGCCGATGATGAGATTCTCTTCGTCGACTACAATACTCCAAACGATCTGCCGACGTTCATTGAAGCGATCTATGACACGTTGACGCCAAAAGCGAAGCAGCTCTTGCGGGTTTTTCGGGTACGGCCAGAGTTGCACGCGCGGATCGGCGGCCGCACACATCTGGCTGCGCTGGAGCCGCACGCCCGAAACATCGCAATCCGAAGGTCGAATCCAGCGAACCGATGGATTTTACTGACCAATACCGACATGGTTTTTATTCCGCGCTCTGGAAATTGGACGATTTCTACCGCCGCCGAGGACCTGCCGGATGGGCAGTACATCGTGCCGCGATTCGAGTTGCCGGAGCCGCTATGGGAGTCGTTTCCGCGGAGCGATCCTCAAACTGTCATGCGGGCCTGTGAAGAGCTTGGCCGAAATTTGCATCTCGATGAAATTACTGCTTCCCACCGATACATGCGTTTCGATGCACCCGGCGATTTCCAACTTGCTCCGCGCAAGGCGCTTTTCGAAATCCGTGGCTTCGATGAAAGGATGATCCACGGCTGGCACGCGGACTCGAACATGTGCAAACGCCTGTTCCTGTATTATGGGAACCGCACAGAGAGCCTCGCCCGCCGGCTCAAAGGATACCATTGCGATCACACCAGGGTAGCCACTGGAACACACAGGCAGGATATTAAGCCCGAGAACAATCTTTACGAATTCGTATATCTCGTCAAAGATCCTGTCGCTCCGGAACAGGAGTCAACGTGGGGAGCGCCAGATATTGACGTTGAACAAGTGGATTTCTCGAATGGCCCGCAGGCGCGATACGTCACTGCCGTGCAGGCCGTTTTGGGCGAGCCGCAGACCCACGAATATTACTCAGACTCGAATGACGGGCGTAACTATGTAGAGTATTCGGGGAAACATGTCTTACCTTACGTCACGTCCAATTTGACGGTGTACCCGAGATCAGCTCGCCTTGTGTACTTAGGCAACCATCCGACGATGTTGCGTTTGCTGGCGCGCTCCATTGTGGAGATGGGCTTTTCAAGCACCCTCGACTACGTACCCAGCCTTTTCACGACTAAGATCACGTGTGCGGACGCCAATGCATTAACCCTCGAAAACGGCGCCGAACTGCTGGAGACGCTGTCTGATTATGATCTGATTGTGTTTGACCTGGGGCTCGATAGAAGCTCTGTGGACGTCCCCGCTCAGATTACGAGGGTTACGGATTGGCCGCGTGAACACAGGTACAGTATCGGGCGGGTCGCCCGCCTCATCCGCGAGCTTGCTGAGCATAGTGATGGGCGCTGGCAGTCTGGGAAACGTGTGCCGGAATTCCTTCTGCTAAATGCGAACCATTATCTCTTGAGCTGTTTTGTCTCCCGTTTTGTCCTGGCGGTAACTACTCCGTACACGAGCCGTACACGGAAAGGGAGGCCCAGGGTCGGGGATGAGCGACTCTATCAGTCAGCCGCGTGGCATGCAAGCCTTGATCACATGCGGGCGTTTTTCGGATATGACGCAACCGCATTTCCGGCGCTGCCCGCAGAGCCTGGTGTGGTAGTAGACTTGACTTCCGCAGGACATGCTGACGCCTACAAAGGTGGCCACTGGGGCGCTGCGGACGAGTGGGGTTGCTGGACTGATGGTACCCACGCGGATATTATCCTTCCTGTCTCGTCGCCGCCTCGCGATTTGCTGATTTTCATAAACGTTTCTGCGGCCTTTGAAGGTCTGTCCAGAGAACCGATTCGTCTCGTGGTGTTCTTTGAAGGCGAACAGCTCGGCTCGTGGAGAACACTCCCGGGTTACGCACTGGTCAGATACAGGCAGGTATTGCCCGGCAGCCTCATGACCGGGAAACACGAGTGTTGCCTTCGCCTGGAGATTGAGAATCCGCAGAGTGTTCAGGAGGTTATCGACGCCACCGGTCAATTCCGGATTGGCGATGACCCTCAGCAACTGGGGGTTAGAGTTCAATCTATCAGTTTCGCATCGATCGATGTGCTGAGGTTGAAGATTGGACACACCTTGGATTTTACCGACAAGGGTAACGGAGCTGTTCATATGAATGAATGTTGGACTCAGCCGGATAACCTGGGTGCGTGGACCCTTGGGCCCGAAAGCCGTTTGGTTTTCGTTGTGGAAGATATACCCAAAGAAGGCGCGATTGCAAGGTTCACGATCACGGATGTAGCCGTGAATGAGGTGCATCCCAACCTGAACGTCACGGTGTTCGTGAATACTTGCGAAGTAGCCCGGTGGTGTCTAGGCCCCCATCGCGTCAAGGAAGAGCGAAGCATCCTTGTGACGAGCGAAATTCTGGGTTCGCAATCTCCGATGCAGATCTCGTTCAAGATCGACTCGCCGCGCTCGCCGGACGAACTCGATTGGACCAAGGGTGATACCCGTCCCCTGGGGTTTCGCCTGACCGGCTTTCGGTTGGACAGATATGGACTTCCGCGGCTCAAAATTGGGGAAACGATCGATTTCACCAGCGGCGGACGAGGGGCGGAACTATTGCGAGAGCAATGGGGGACTCCGGATCAGTATGGTACGTGGACGATGGGCAAGGAGTCAAGGATTCATGTATGCCTGGACAACGCTCCGTCCGGGATAATTCCAGCTGCATTCGTGATCAGCGACTGCATGGTATCCGCTTCAACACCGGAACTTTCGGTCACTGTGAAGGCGAATGGGCAGCAAGTCGGGGATTGGACATTTGGACTGAACCACCGGGCGCCCCATGTCCGTATGTTGGAATTTCCCCGGACGGTCGTTTCCCCATCAGGAGCGCTGATGCTGACCTTCGAAGTGGCCGATCCACGAACGCCGCTGTCCCTCGGCTGGTCTGAGGATAGCAGGCCTCTCGGCATCCGCATCGCCCGTGCACTATTCGGAGCGAACGACGTTGCGATTCCGCAGTTCGGGGCGGCGAATCCCGCGGGCGGTATCCGCCACAACATGGGCCGAGTGTTTCGCGCACTGCGCGCGGCGACAGGGGGCGGAGCCTAGTGGCTCTTCCTCTTGCCGGGCTTCGGATCGCCGTCACCATGCCACCGCCGTCATGGTTCGGCGGTATCGACTATAATTTCGCAGTCGAGATGGGCGACCAAATGCGATCTCTCGGTGCGGCCATCTTTGAAGTCGACGTCCACCCGTGCGTCCTGCGCAACGAAATCTACGTAAAGAACACTATTGCGAACCTTCGCTCCTTCCGGCCGGATGTCGCCGTCTCCCTGCCGAATTCGATCTATGCGCTGCATTGCGCCACGGCTTCTGGAGAGAACATTTTTGCCGATGTCCTCCAGGTGCCTGTCGTGATGCTGTGGGATCACGGTCTGCTACAGTTTCCGAAGCACGTGCTGGATCCCCTACCGCGCAATTTCAAAGACGCTCGGGACGGCTGTATCGAGCGTCTGCGAAGGGTTTTGAACCATCCGCTGTTTTATCACTACTCCCCTGACCGCGGCCACATTGATGTCATGGGGCGCCTGGGACTGCTCGATCCGGCGAAAGTACGGTTCTTTCTTCAGCCGGCGTATCCCAACTTCGTCCGATACGGCTACAGCGGTACCCGCGGGGCGACATTCTCATCGCGCGTTGCGTTTGCGGGCAATGTGTACATTCAAACCGCAAAGGACGTGCCCTTTCGTGAGAATCCCACGCTCGGCGATATCGAAGAACGGGCCCTAAAGACGAAGAGGATGCGGCTGAATGAAAGTCTCTGGGACCTGCTGATACAGGAAATTGACGCTCTCGGACCGCAAGAAAAACGGGCACTCCGCCTGAACCCGGATTCCGACTTCTTCTGGAGTTTTCTGTACGATGAGATCGAGTATGTGGGCAATACCGAGGTGCGACTTTCCGTTCTGAAGGGGCTGAAGCACGAATGTGAGTTCTTCGGAAACTTTGTCGAGCCGAATAGTGTTGTTGCGTTGCGGCAACAGCATCGGATGAGATCTCGAAAGTGCCTCGATTACTTCACCGAACTCCCGCTGCTGTTTATGAACAGCGATGTAATTGTTGACGTTATCAATCTGGGCTACAATTCGGGGGTCTCGCCAAAAGTGATGGGATGCCTGGCGTGCGGCGGCCTAGTGCTATTTGACTATAAGGAGGACTTCGCAAACATCATGGGGGATTTCGGCGACGGGGTGATGTACCGAAATATCGATCACTTGAATACTCTGATTGATCGGTACCTCACCGACCGTCGCAAACGGCTGGATACGGTCCGTTACCTGCAACACCGAATTTGTACCGAGTTCAGCTTTGGAGCCCTCTGTCAACGTTTTCTGGTGGGCGAGCCGATCTGGCGGGCTTGAGCCGCGAGCGGTCTTCCTGGGAAAAACTATATGGATCGAACTCGGCATGAGAGAAACTTACGAATCTCCGCGCGCTGCATCGCCACGGCAGCCCTTTCGGTCGGTCTGCTCTTGATTGCCGCCGCCTGCGGCTCTAAACCGGCGTCGCAGGAGAGCGGCGGAGAGATGATGCGGCTGCCGCGACTGCAGGCGATTACGCCCGGCCCGGTGTCCAACGCACTCTCCAGAACGGACCAGGGATGGCGGATCGCCTCGGGCCACCAGTGGGGGTATGCGGCTGTGATCCCGTTCGGCGGATTCGCTGACGCCAAGGGGACAGTCGAGGTCAAGCTTCGCGTTGCGAACGGTCGGCTTGGGATCTCTCTGCTCACCGATCGAAACGAGATCCTGCATGAGCAGTTCGCCAATCCGTCGGAGGCCGGGCAGACGGTCACATTACCTATGGGAGACGCTCATGTTGAATCGGTATTGTTCCGCAGCGGTGCGCCACAAGACACCACAACGGACGCCACTATCGAAGCTGCAGACTACGTCGTCCGGGTGAAGCCGCTTGCCGGAGCGGCGCCGCTTCAGAAGATGGTCAAGGTCGATCCTCTTGCCACGCTGGACCCTGGCCCTCCCTTGCGGATAGTGACCGGTCAGAAGTGGGGGTTCGCCGCTCAGATCCCGATTACTCTGCCATCAACCGGCGGCTTGGCATTCGTTCGAGTCCATGCGCGTGTTATGCGTGGCCGTGTTGGAATCGGCACTCTGGATAAATCGGGAGCGGTGGCCAAGGGCGAGAGTTTCTACGAGGAGTCGCCCGCCGCAACGGATTACTTTGTTGCGATCCCCGCTTCGAGTACGGCACTCCTGTTCCGCTCGGATATCGGCGATAAATCCGAAATTGTCATCGAAGATGTCACCGCGTTCCGGATTCTATAGCTGCCGCCTCCGGATGGTTTTGGTGGATGGGAAGGTATCTGTAAACAACTTCCGGCAACGAGCATTCCTCGGGCACCGCGATCATGTTTTCGGTGTACTCCGCCGGCTGTGCAATCGCTGGCAACCCCGTCTGCCCGTCGAATTGATGCAGGACATACCCCTGGGCCCGCACGTAGTCCATCAACTCTTCCGGTGAAGTTCCCTGCTTGACCAACGCGGGGAGCAGTACCTCGAACAGCAGCAGCGGACGGTATCGTCGGAGAGACTCGGCCGCTCCCCGCAGGACTTGCAGTTCGGCGCCTTCCACGTCGATCTTGATGATGTCGACGCGTGCCGGCGCGTTTTCGGCAATGACATCGTCGAGCCGCCGCAGGGGGATGCTTTCCCTTCGCGCCTCGGCCACTCCGGCATACGCGATCCCGCCGAGCGTGTTCAAACCGCCGTGCGAATCTTCCGCCACCAGTAATTCCGCCGTGCCATTTGTATCGGACAGGCCCACGGGGAAAATCCGAAAATCGAGGTCGTTGCTCTCGCGGTTACGCTGGAGGCGCTCCAGTTCGCGTGCGCTCGGCTCGAATGCCCAGACAACACCCCCACGCCCGACGCAACTCGCGGCGAAAATCGAGTAGATTCCCTCGTTGGCCCCGACGTCTACAAACGTCATCCCAGGCCGCAGGAACTTGTCGAGGAACGCAAACTCATTCGGATCGATGCATCCAGCCACAAAAATCTGGCTGCTGAGGTCATTGTTCAGGTACAGTTGAAGGCGCGTCCGCAAGTGCCACGGCATCATGATCGGCGCTTCGCAATGGCGCTCCAGAAACGCTTGCCAGACGCGCTGCCGAAGCTGAAACGAGAGGTCGGGATTGTATTTGTCGGCATCAAATCGCCATTCGGGGTACGGAACGAGCGGCCGGAGAACAGCCAGCGATTCCGCCAGGCGAACGAGATCCTCCTCCGATTCCGGCAGGAAAGAGTCCACCGGTGGGATGGCGCATCGTCTGGCGACCGTCGTTCGAATGAGACCTTCTATTTGCGACGTCCTTACGGAAAGCGCAAGGAGGTCCGCACCGGCCTGCTCGGAGCGTGCGGAGACCGCTGCAAGTGCGCTCTCCACTTGTGTCGGTTGGGTCTCGCGAGCGGCGAGTTCAGCGACGAGCAGGTCGATATGGCTGGTGATTTCGTCGATTCGCGAAGTGTACCGCGCGGCGGTCGCGGCCGCCGCACCTGATTCCCTCAATTGCTGCTGTAGCTCGTCGATCGCGTGTTCCAACGTCCGGGCATGCTCCTCGGCTGCCAAACACGCCTGCTGGTGATTTCGGCTCATCTCGGCTAATTGGACGAGAACACGATCCTGCAACCCGTCAATCTGCGCCTCCAGCCGGGCGTTGGCGGCCAGTACAGCCCGCAGTTGTTGCCGGTTGGCCGCCTCGGCTTCGAGCACCCAGTTGCGGTACCCCATGACGCGGGCGACAGAGTAATCAAATGCGCGGCGGCCGAATCGCACGCCAACCCAGACGACGCCAACCACGCAGACCAGGGCCAAAACGATTAATGCTACGTAAAACAGCTCAAGCCTCCAGGATCAACGCCTCCATCTTAGTACAGCGAACAGGCTGGACCGGACGACATGAAGAAAAGCTGTCTCGGGGCATACACCTTCGCGAGGCGGCCGCCGATAGTTTATTGGACCCGGCCGCGATTTGGTCGGGGATCCTGGCCATCTCGGCGCAGCGGCCATCGATCCTGAAAGAAATCTCATGCTGAAGCAAAAACTACCTGTCGCCGCGGCGGCTGTGGTTGCAGGCTGCCTGCCCTGGCTTCCGGCACAACCATTGCCGACCGGGCAGGCTACCCTGACTACCGTACCGAGGCTGGTCCGCATCTCCGGCGAGTTCCGCCCGTCGGCCGGCCAGCCGGCGGCACCCGTAGAGGGCATCACACTGTTCGTCTACGGCGAAGAGTACGGGGGAACGCCTCTTTGGGAAGAGTCGCAGAACGTTACTGTTGGCGCCGGAGGCCAATACACCGTACTGATGGGTGCCTCCCAGAGCGAAGGAATGCCGCTCGATCTGTTTCACTCCGGACGAACCCTTTGGCTGGGAATACAGTTCAATCGCCCTGGCGAGAGCGAGCAGCCGCGGATCAGGCTTGTCAGCGTTCCCTTTGCGTTGAAGGCGTCGGACGCGGATTCATTGGGCGGCCGCCCGGCCTCGGACTACCTGCTGGCCGATGCCGCAGCATCGTCTGGATCCGCGCGTGCCGTCGCTCCTGCCGCGGCGTCGTCAACCGTATCGGGTACTCCCCGCGGTACGGCCAAACTCGGTGCCCATGTTACCAGCGGCACCACTAACTACTTGGGGCTATTCACCAATAACGGCGATCTGGGGAATTCCGTTCTATACCAGAACGGGGGCAGGATCGGCGTCAACACTCTGGCGCCGGCCGATTATCTGCACGTGCAGTTCACCAATGCGAACGGGGCGTTTACCGGCTACGCGGTACAGAACTTGAGTAGTAGCGCACTGGCCTACTCAGGAATGTTATTTTATGACCAAAACGGGATACTGGGCCAGTTCCAGGGCTTCAATAACACGACGCACGAATATCGCGTCAATAATATTGCTTCGGGCGGCACCATCAATTTCATGCTGGCGAGTTCGTCGAGGCTCTACGTGGGCAGCGGAGGAGTAGGGATTGGAACGACGGCGCCGGCGGTGGCGCTGGATGTGGCGGGCGATATCAACTTCAGTGGTGCTTTGCGAAATAAAGGCAACCCCGTGATGCAGTTTAACAGCCTCACCGGCAACACAGCGGCAGGTCCATTTGCGCTCGCACTGAATGCCGGAGGGACTAACAATACCGCAACAGGCTTCAACGCCCTGGCGTTCAACACCTCCGGCAGCCAGAACACCGCGAACGGAGGCTATGCCCTCTTTTCGAATACCACGGGAAGTCGAAACACCGCGTACGGGTATGGAACTCTCCAGAGCACCACGGTGGGAACCGACAACACGGCTACCGGCTACGCCGCGCTGGCGGCCTCCGCGGGCGCCGGCTATAACACCGCAGGGGGCTCCTATTCGCTTTATTCCACTACCATTGGGCAGGACAACACGGCCGATGGGTATTTTGCATTGGGGAACAACACGACCGGCAGCCAAAATACGGCTGATGGGTACCAAGCCTTACACTCCAACCAGGTAGGGCTGAACAATACTGCAGTAGGTTTTAACGCGCTGTATAACAGCACCGGCAGTAATAACATCGCGGTTGGTTACCAGGCGGGCTATTTTGTTTCCAATAATAACGGAGACAATATCCATATCGGAAACCAGGGAGTGTCAAGTGATCACGATACGATTCGCATCGGGACGCAAGGTATCCACACTTCCTTCTTTGCGGCCGGTATCCGCGGCGTCACTACGTCGGGCAACGACGCCATACCTGTAATGGTCGACTCCAACGGCCAGCTCGGTACCGTCAGCTCCTCCCGCCGCTTCAAGGAAGACATCGAGGACATGGGCGAAGCCAGTCGCAACCTCCTGCGCCTTCGGCCGGTCACTTTTCGCTATAAAAGACCCTTCGCTGATGGCTCAAAGCCGTTACAGTATGGCCTCATCGCCGAGGAGGTCGCTGCAGTATACCCGGATCTTGTCGCGCGTTCCGCTGACGGGCAGATTGAAACGGTGAAGTACCAGGTGCTGGATTCCATGCTCCTCAACGAGATTCAGCGGCAGGAGCGAGAGCTTGCGGTTGCCAAGACCCGGGTCGCGGACTTAGAGCGCCAGGTCAACGAACTCAAAGCGTTCATGGCAGAGCTCTCAGTGAGGGCCTCCAAGTGGTCTGGAAATCCTGGTACCGGGAAGAGGGGTTGTGTGGCACGCCGGCATTGTCGGTGTGCAACGGTTACCATTCAAGCTCTACATCATCCGCAGCGTCACGCTCGTGGGCGCCGTTGAAAAGCGTAGCCCGGATTCTTCCACCTTCGAGTCCCAGTTTCCTGGCCGATTCCCGAAGCGGATTCATTTGTTAATTCGCGCAATAGATCCTATCTTAAGGACACACCTAAGAAGATTCCAGTTGCAAACTCCACGGCTTGTGATAACCTCCTGAAAACCACTGCACCGTTGAAGCGGTATTCCCCGGGGGAAGGAGAACACATGCGGTCGACGATGATTCTTACTATCGTTCTTCTGGCTCAAGGGCTTTTAGCCCAACAGGCCGACACAAAATCACCCGTTCCACGTCTCGTCCGTGTAGCAAACACGTTCCGGCCGGCGAACGGAGAGCCCGTTTCTGCCATCGAGAGCGTTACGCTTTCGATTTACCGGGATGAGCGCGGCGGAGATCCGCTGTGGAGCGAAACCCAGAACGTCAATGTCGATTCTGAGGGCAACTACAGTGCACTGCTAGGCTCGACGCTGCCGGACGGAGTCCCCGCGGACCTGTTTGCCACCGGGGAACCGCGTTGGCTGGGCGTGCGGTTTAATCGCCCGGGAGAGGATGAGCAGCGCCGAGTCATGCTGGTCAGCGTGCCCTACGCCATGAAAGCTGCGGATGCGGAGACGCTGGGCGGCAGACCCGCGTCGGATTACATGCTGGCGGCGCCACCAGTGGCCGGAGTGGCGGATACCGGCAGCCACCAAACAACTCCAAAAGCGGCCACCTTGAAGCCCAAAACCATCTCCGGCCAGCAGAATTATCTCAGTGTGTTTACGGATGCATCCAATGACATCGGCTCCTCAATTCTCTACCAGGCGGCAAACAAACTCGTTCTCGGGACAACTGCGCCCAAAGACTATTTCACCGTAACGTTCGCCGATACAACCGGCGTTTTCACTGGATACGCGGTGCAAAATACAAGCGGCTTTACAAACGCTTACTCGGGGATGCTCTTCTACGATCAGAACGGCGCGTTGGGACAATTTCAGGGATTCAACAACTCCAGCCACGAATATCGGATCAACAACATTGCTTCGAATGGTTCCATCAACTTCATGCTTGCCAGCGCCTCAAAATTCAAGGTAACGGGCAGCGGTATTTTTCTGAGCGGCGTCAACGGCACTACCACCGGCCAGAATAATGCCGTTCCGCTTCTGATCGATTCCAACGGCCAGATCGGAACTATCAGTTCGTCCCGTCGCTATAAGGAAGACATTCAGGACATGGCGGACACCAGCCGCAACCTGATGCGTCTTCGCCCCGTGACGTTTCGGTATAAAAAACCCTTCGCCGACGGCTCCAAGCCGATCCAGTACGGCCTCATCGCGGAGGAGGTAGCGGAGGTCTACCCGGATCTCGTGGCGCGCGGCGCCGATGGACAGATCGAAACGGTGAAGTACCAGCTCCTGCCGACAATGCTCCTGAACGAAGTGCAGCGGCAGGAGCACGTCATTGCAGAACAACAGCGCGAAATCGACGAGCTCAAACTGGAGCTGAATAGGTTTTCGTCACTGGAGGCGCGCCTCTCGTCACTGGAAAGCGCATCCGCTCGGAATCAGTAGCGCTACAGTTGTTCGAGCGCATCCTCGAGCCTTACGCGGAGCGACGTGTTCCCACATCGAATATGCGGCCTGGTCGAATAGTCCGCGATTTCACAGACGCACAACGGTAATCGCGAAATCAGGCGTCTATCGCCGGGGCCTGGAGCTCAAATTTCCGGCCTACGCTTCGGTGGAACGGTATCTGTCGAGCAAGCCGGCCAGCTCGCGATTGTGCCGCTCCAACAATTAGCCCGCATTGAATAGGCGTGGAAACACCGGCGAGACAGCGGACGTCATTGCACTCGGCCATTGGGGGCTTTCCCAGCGCTCGCTGATATTACCGATCCAAAGGATTGGGGCCAGGCACCCCACGCAGTCGAACCGCTAGCGGTTGTGGTTCTGCAACTCGGCCATGCGTGTCTCCAGTTCCTGGATGCGGGCAGACTGGTCGGCCAGGATGCGACTCTGCTCCTCGATCAACCGTTGCTGCTTTTGCACTTGGTTCAGCAGCATCGCATTCACTTTATCGTAGTAGACAGTCTCGATTTCGCCGTTTTGGGTATGTGCGACCAGATCGGGTGCAACCTCAGCCACCTCATCCGCGATCAAGCCATACTGCTGTGGTCCGCTCGGTCCGTGCGTCTTGTAGCGGAACCGAACTGGGCGCAGAGACATAATTATGTCAGTGGTGTCGCCCATATCTACGATGTCCTGCTTGACGCGTCTGGAAGAACTGACTGTTCCTAATTGGCCGGCAGAATCAATTACAACAGGAATCGCGTCGTTGTTGCCCGTGGTGGCGCCACGAATGCCGGCGGCGAAGAAGGCCGTCTGGATCGCTCCGTCTGCGATTCCGCTTGTACCGCCCCCAATACGGATGGTGCTCCCGTCAGTGGAGGAGCCGCCGGTCCCGATATGGATGTTACTGCTATTCCCGGCCGCCACATTGGATGCCGCGCCCCACCCGATCGCGATGTCATTCAGCCCAGTAGTATTGTTTCCGAGCGCGCCAGTCCCCACGGCAACATTCTGCGTGCCGGTGTTCTTGCCCAGGGCGCCGGCCCCGACGGCGGTGTTGCCGTTCGCCGTGGTGTTACTGGCCAGGGCGCCAGTCCCCACGGCAACATTGCAGCATCCAGTAGTATTAGCGTTCATGGCATTCTGACCGGCGGCGGTATTGTTGTAGCCGGTCGTGTTATTGAGCAATGAGGCCTGACCGTCGGCCGTATTGTTACTACCGGTTGTGTTGTCTTGGAGCGCGCTGCCACCGGTGGCTGCATTTGCGTTTCCGGAGGTGTTAGCACCCAGCGCATCCTGACCGATAGCTGAATTGCAGCACCCTGTAGTATTGGTGTTCATTGAAGCCTGCCCGACGGCAGTGTTGTTGTTGCCGGTCGTGTTGTTCTGTAAGGCACTGCCACCCAGGGCAGTGTTCGAGTTCCCCGCCGTGTTGCTGGTGAGCGCGGCTTGCCCGACCGCTACATTGCAGCACCCGGTAGTATTGCCGCCCATCGCTGCCTGCCCGACCGCCGTGTTATTGTTTCCGGAGGTGTTGCTGACAAGCACGCTGCCGCCGACGGCCGTATTCGCGTTGCCTGTTGTGTTCGCCTGAAGCGCGTGGAATCCAATGGCCGTGTCATTGGACCCGGTGGAATTGGAACTGAGCGCAAGTCCCCCGACGGCGGCGTTGCTACTACCAATGGTGTTGAACCCTAGCGCTTGATAGCCGACCGCGGTATTGAAATTTCCCGTTGTATTGGAAGTCAGTGCTTGATATCCCGTGGCTGTGTTGTGGACTCCGGTGGAATTGGAAAACAGGGCAGCGAGCCCCGCCCCGGTGTTCCCATTGGCAGCCCCACCCGGTACGGAGAAGACCGAAGTCCCCTGATACAGAACGCTCCCGCTGAAATTGATATTGCCTGCCACGTCCAGGTTCGCCGCCGGCGTCGATGTACCGATCCCGATGTTCCCGTTGTTTCCTACATAGAATTTCGAGCTGCTCCCGATCATGAAGTTGATGGTGCCACTCGAGGCAATGTTGTTGATACGGTATTCATGGGTTCCATTGTTAAACCCTTGAAACTGTCCCAACGCTCCGTTCTGATCGAAGAACAACATCCCCGAGTAGGAAGTGGAGGTGCTGCCCAGGTTTTGCACCGCGTAACCAGTGAAGGCGCCGGTGGTGTTGGTGAACTGTACGTGCAGATAATCGAAAGGCGAGGTGGTGTTCAGGCCGACTCTGCTGCCGGCCTGATAAACCACTGAATTGCCCAGGTCGTTGCTGCTGTCGGTGAAGTACGGGAGGTAGCCCGCGCTGCCGCTGATCGCATGGGGACTGGGAGACTTTGATGTCACCGCTGGCCGGGGAGAGCCGGCTGCCGGGGGTGCCGTAAATGCACCACTGGCGGACTCGACCGGCACAGGCGCATTGGGATCTAGCAGATAGGCGGATGCCGGTCTCCCTCCCAGCGTGTCAGCATCTGATGCCTTGAGCGCGTATGGGACGCTGACGAGCAGCACCCGCGGTTGCTCAGCTTCGCCCGGCCGGTTGAACTGCACTCCCAGCCAGCGCGGCTCTCCCGTGACGAACAAATCGGCCGGCACACCGTCCGGCAATGTGGAACCCATGAGCGCGCTGTACCGGCCTTCACCATCCACTGAAACATTTTGCGTTTCCTGCCAGAGCGGGATTCCCCCTTGTTCGTCTTTATAAATAGACAGAGTGACGCTTTCCACCGGCCCTGCCGACAGCCCATTGGCCGGATGAAACGAAGTCGTGATCCGCACCACGCGCGGAACGGTCGTAATGGGTGCAGAAGCTTGCGTTTGTTGAGCTTCGAGCCCCACAGCGCAAACTAGAACAGAAACGGCGGTCAAAACGTTGTTAATCATGTTTCGCATTTTGATGGTCCTGTAAACAGTGGAATTCGGCAGTCCATTTTTCCTTTGCAGGGACCGTACGGGATCAGGAAATGGGGAGACTATATCACAAAAAAAGCTGCGGACGAACCCGCAAAAAACCCTAATCTGTACGTAGGCCGCGCGTTATATGAGTACTGAATCGCGGGTTGCGGACCTCGGCCAACCATCGCTCTGCAAACGGAGCACTCCGCGAGAGCACAGCATATTCTCGATGTTTAGTTGGATGTGTGCGGGAAATTGGCGGTTCCCAGTTCCCCCGACGGGGTGTTGAACTTCAGCAACTCGAGCATCGCCGCTCTTGTATGATGCACAGGCGACCCCACCGCGATCACGATGGATCGCAGGTTCGGGCAGTTGCTCGGGCTCTGGTGCCTGCGCCACCATCACACCCCGGTGCTGTCAACCGCTTCTGCGTCGCGTACCCGGGAGAACTCGACGAGCGACTTCCCGGCACGCGTCGGGTTTAACCTAAAGAGATGCCGCCACAGCTCAAACAGATTACCGCCATGATTGCCCAGTGCAACACGCAAGTGTGGCAGCGCATCGCAGAAGACATCGCGCAAATAGGGGTTTGCGGCACTCACCGCCGTTTCGTGGTAACGCGCATGGGATTCACCGGAAGTACGTGGCTGGCGAAGCTGCTGAACAGCCACCCCGATGTTATCTGCTTCCATGAACACGTCATCAACAGAGCGTTCCCACGACGGTCGTATGACGCGGAAGACATTATGGACTTGGTACGCCTGTTGGCGGCCGACGACATGCACGATTCGTACGCCGCAGCCGGGGATGTCGGATCGGTTTGGATGCCGCATGTGTTTGCGCTGCGCGGGAAGTTCGCCACGGCTGTCCTGATGCGCCATCCTGCACGTGTGCTGAATACCCGGCTGCGTGTTTATCCGGTGGATCAGTCCTTCAGCGAGCTTTCGCCCTGGGCCGCTCCGGCACTGCGGGAACTCTGGGACCTTGACGTAACCAGTCTGAAGCCGCTGGAGGCCATTTTCCTGCAAGATCTCCTGGTATTTGCGCTTCACGTGGATTTCCTCGGGAAGGTGGACGTGGTCTTACGGATCGAAGATCTTCAGGATATCGAATACTGCCGGGCTGCACTTGGCCAGTTGACAGGCGTTGTTTACGATCGCGATTTAGTGGCACGAGCCGTCGGCCGACACCACAACGTGCACACACGCCCGGGAGCTTCCATCCCGGAGATTCTCGGCGCCTTCACCAGCTGGCAAAGGCATTGGTATGACACGATTCTCGGGGAAGCGGCGCCGCTCTTGGGATATGACCTGGAACAGGAGCGTACCTCGACGCAGCCTGTCCCCGCAGGCTCACGCTAGCGGGGTATCCTCCACGCTCGAAGCGGTTGTAAGAGCCTGTGTTAATCTGGTCGTCTAACAAGCCGTGAACTGGACAGCACCAGAATTCGGGAAAACCGGCGACCGTGTTCCCGTCTTGCCCCTGGTCTTCATTGCCGGGCTTACGTACGCCCTGATTCTCCTGTTTGTCTGGGCGCCCTTCGCAATGACGAACGGAATGGGATGGGAGACCTATTACACCGTAGTTAGCGAAAGCAGCACGAGTTGGCGGAACTTTCTCTATACGCCCGACCCATTGCGGATTTTTGCCGCCGTCGTTTATGAGCTCGCCTATCGTTTGGGGGCCTGGACGGGCGCTCGCGGCAGCTTTGTGCCGTACGAAGTACTATACGCCATATTGTGGTGGGCGCGGAGCTTTGTGGCTTTTTTACTCCTCCGCCGTATTACCCCATCCTCTGCAATTCTGCCGTTTACCGCGGGTGCGATTATGCTCATCCACGCGCCCGATGTGCTCATCGGGTGGCCTGGCCAGATGCACCAGTTCGGCGTTTTTGTGTGCCTTCTGATTGCCCTCTATCTGCTGCTGGTAGCGCTGGAGAGTTCCACGTCAAAGACGGCTTGGGGGTGCATGGCGGCATCGTGGGTGTTCCAGTCTCTCTGTCTTTGGACATACGAAGGTCCGCTGTTCATCATACTCGCCGCCGCGCCTGCGTTCCTATTCCTCCTGTGGCACAGGCCGGTGCGCTTGCGGATTGCACTCGCGGCATCTTGGTATCTTCCTTCGCTCGCGTATCTTTGGCTGACGTATCTGCGTTATTTCCGCCACGGGGGGAATGGATACCAAAATTCATTGCTGCGGCACTCCTTTGCGCCCGGGGACATTTTGAGTGACTGGGTGTTCAACGTCCGCTACAGCCTTTTCTTCTGGTCGTGGCAGAGGATGACAGGAGACATCGATCCCGCACTGGTCAGAACCTTGGCGGCCGGGGCCGTGGTGGCTTTTGCGGCCATGGCATATTTCGTGAGTCAGCATGAGAAGGAGGACTCTACGACTCTGTGGAGGGGACGTATGTGGCGCCTCCTCTGTGTCGGAATCGTCTTTCTGATTCTCAGTTTTCCCGCGCATCTGCTGTTGGAGGGAGCCAGGAGTTTACGTCGCACCCAACTGTTGTCCGCTATCGCGGCCTCCATTGTGCTCGGAGTTGCCATTTACCTGGTTGCCACCTATTTCCCGTCTACGAGATTCCGGCCTTTTTTGGCGCTGTTCTTGGTGGCTCCCGTTATGTGGGTGGGCGCTTGCCGGGTTATAGAGCGGCAGGCCAAGCAGCGCGCGGAGTGGGATCCCCACCTTTCCGCGATGCGCGACCTGATTCGCGGAGTTCCCCGGGTAAAAGACGGGACTATTATAGTTATGACCAATGTCCCGAAGGATAGGGATCCGTTCTATGCTTGGGGATTCTGGTACAACAACGCACTCCGGTTGGCATATCCGCATACGCAAGTGGCCGGCGTGTTCTATTATCAGGATTCGGAAGCGGCTCCTGGTGATAATCTTCGGCTGATCCATGATCGCTGGGAGTATACCGGGCAGGATATTGCTCCCCTGGTACAATCAGCGCCCGTCGACAACACGCTTGTATTGGAGTTCCAGGGCAGTGGAGCGCCGAGAATCGTTGCGCAGATCCCCTCGTTTCTATGTCCTGGCGGTTGTTCGATGGAACGATACCATCCCGAAACGCGAATCCTTCCCGGTCCGCCCGCCCCGGAGCCGGCTCGGCGATATGGCCCACTGTAGAAACACATGAACAAGCCAGGCCCAGTTTCCAGCACTCGCGGCGATCGCGAGATCCTGCACGGACAATGGTTGGCCGGGCATGAGACGGAGACCATGTGGGGTTGGGGAACGCCAGCCGGCAGGCTCCGTGCTGCCAGACGCGCGAATCTGATCATGGCTGGCGCAGAACTACAGCCCGGAAAGCACGTTCTCGAAGTGGGCTGCGGAACGGGCCTCTTCACAGAAATGTTTGCGGCAACGGGCGCTAGTATCGTCGCAGTGGATATTTCGCCGGAATTGTTAGATATCGCGAAACGTCGCCCTCTCCCGTCAGAGCGAGTCAGCTTTATTGCCAAGCCTTTCGAGGAGTGCGCAGTCGATGGGCCATTCGACGCCGTGATCGGATCATCGGTCCTGCATCACCTCGACCTGTTCCGGTCGCTCGAAAAGATCCAGCGACTCCTCAATCCCGGCGGCATATTGAGTTTCGCCGAGCCGAATTACCTCAACCCACAAGTTTTTCTGGAAAGAAAGCTCCGCTTCCTGCCGCTTTTTGCTTACACCTCGCCGGATGAGACCGCATTCGTCCGATGGTTGCTCGCCAGGACTCTTCGCTCCCTCGGTTTCATTGATATTTCAATAACACCGTTCGACTGGTTACATCCGGCCATTCCGAAAAATCTCATCAAAGCGACCCAACGAATCGGATCCATCATCGAGCGGACGCCGCTCTTGCGTGAGTTCTCAGGGTCCGTCTATATCCGAGCCCGGCGGCCACAATAAGGCGCAGCTGCGCAGCCCATGGCAAGTCCGACAATCCGGGCCCGGTCTGCTGTTGTGCTAAAATAATCGCTCCCTAATGTGCCCGACCTGGCGGTAAGCATACCATGGTCAAGAGTTGCCATATAAGCTTAAATCTTGAGGAACTGGTTAACCAGCCGTGAGTACCCACACATCGCGGGCGGCACCGAGTATTGCCGCTCCTCCGTTCGGAACCGATGCATGCGGTCCCCGCGCGCTGGAGGCTAGGAACGAGCGGAACCGTCTCCATCAGGCTAGCCACGCCAAAAGCAGGAATGGCTGGATCCGCCGGAATCGCTATTACTATAACGCCCTCGCCCGGTTGTTCCAGCACTTAGTCGAACCTAACAAACGTGTACTGAATATCCGCTGCGAAACCGGGTTTCTGCTGGATGTAATGAGACCAGCCTATGGTCTCGGCGTTGATATCAGCTCGGAAATGATAGGTGTAGCAAAAGCAAGTTATCCGGCATTCCAATATCGAGAGGCGTTCCCGGAAGACTTTGTACCAACTGAGAAGTTTGACTATGTTCTTATCAGCAATGTCGGCGATGTTGTTGATGTGCAGAAATGTTTCTTAAACCTCCAGCCGGCTTGCGACCGGCACACACGCCTTCTCATATATAATTACAACCATTTCTGGCAACCCCTGGTGGCATTGGCACAGTGGTTGCACCTGAAAGTTCCCCAGACGGAACAGAACTGGCTTTCCGAGCAAGACCTCATCGAGTTGCTGGTTTTGAGCGGATTCGAATGGATGAAGACCTACCGAATCGTGCTGTTTCCGAAGTATATTCCGCTGCTTTCCAGCTTGGCCAATCGGCTGCTGGCAAAGTTACCGATGCTGAGCCGGATGTGCATGGTGGAAGTGCTCGTGGCTCGCCTAACTCCTCGGCCGGTGGACGCCTCAAAAATCAAAGTCTCGGTCGTCGTGCCGTGCAAAGACGAACGCGGCAATATCGAGGATGCGGTGGAAAGATTGCCGGCACTGGGCGGCGCGACCGAGATCATCTTCTGCGACGATCGTTCTACCGATGGAACCGCAGATGAGGTGCGGCGGATGCAGCGTTTGCACCCGGAGCGGGACATTCGGCTTGTAGACGGTCCTGGCATTTCTAAGTCCATGAACGTCTGGACCGGCTTCAAGGCAGCCACCGGCGATGTCCTGGTGATACTCGATGCCGACCTTACGGTGATGCCCGAGGAGCTGCCATATTTTGTTGACGCAATTGCCGCGAGGGGAGCGGAGTTCGTTAACGGATCGAGACTGATCTACCCCGTTCCTAAGGCGGCTATGAAGGGCGCCAACATGGTCGGAAATGTGCTGTTCAGCGCCATGTTTTCGTATTTGCTCGGCCAGAGGATCAAAGATACACTTTGCGGCACAAAGGTACTGTGGCGGTCCGATTGGGAGAGGATTCAGCCTATGATCGGAACTTGGGGTATCACCGACCGATGGGGCGACTATGAATTACTTTTTGGGGCCTCAAAACTTAATCTCCGGATCATGGATCAGCCGGTGCATTACCAGGAACGGATTTACGGCGTTACCAAGATGACCAAGGTCTTCAAGAATGGGCTCATCATGTTGAAGATGTGTTTGCATGGGTTCACCAAGCTGAAGCTCAACTACTGACAGGCAACGTGTTTACGACTCTGCCAAGCTCAGCCGCTTCTCGCTGTTGAATAATACTATCGAAAACACCCACAGCACTGTAGAAGTTTTGCACCTCATCGACAACTAATACGGGCGTTTCCCGCAGTACTCTTACTCCAGATAAGACGTGCGCTAAAGGGAGATATTGAGATCTCTATTTATCGCTCTGTGATATAGTCTTTTCACGCACAAATCCGTTAGCGACGCACATCGAGTCGGAGCGAGAGTTGGCCATCCATGGTCTGTACAGTCTCAATACATCGCTTCCCGGAACTTACAGAGCAGGAACTCGGCGAGGGGAACAAAAGGTCCCATCTTCCAACGGAGGTTCACAATGAAGGAGATTTCAATCCGGGCCAGCGCCGTCCTGTTCTTTGTGTGCAGTGCCGTCGTGCTTTCTGCTCAGCAGGCGTCCACCAGCGTACCGCGGCTGGTGAGGGTATCCGGTACTTTTCGCCCATCGAGCGGGCAAGTGGTTTCCCCGGTGGAGAGCGTGACTTTCTCGGTGTATGCCGACGAGCAGGGCGGCACTCCGCTATGGAGCGAAACACAAAATGTCCAAGTGGATCAGGACGGGCACTACAGCGCCCTGATGGGGAACAGGCTCTCGGCGGGAATGCCGCCGGAATTATTCGCCGGGGGTGAAGCACGCTGGCTGGGACTACTGTTCAACCGTCCCGGTGAAGCGGAGCAACCGCGCACGCTGCTCGTGAGCGTGCCTTACGCTTTGAAAGCGGCCGACGCGGAAACATTGGGCGGCAAACCGGCATCGGCTTACCTGCTGTCACCATCCGGCACGGCCTCGGGAACCGCGGAGGGAGCTTTTCCCAACGTGGCGATGGCCCCGACCGCAGCGACGGCGAGCGTCGCTAAAGTGTCCAGTCCGAGCCCCCGTACCAGCAGCGGTTCGGTTAATTACCTTGGTATGTTTATGAATGGCGCCGACTTAGGCAACTCCGTGGCATATCAGGCCGGCACCAAGGTCGGCTTCAACACGACCTCACCTCTGGACTACCTGCACGTGCGCTTTACCAATACCACCGGCGCCTTCACCGGCTACGCGGTGCAGAACCTCGGCAGCACCTCCACTTCTTACTCGGGCATGCTGTTCTTCGACCAGAATGGCGCGTTGGGACAGTTCCAGGGGTTCAACAACGGAACGCACGAATACCGCATCAACAACATCGCTTCCGGCGGCAGCATCAATTTCATGCTGGGGGGCGCCTCGAAGTTTTACGTTGCGAGCAATGGCAGTATCGGCATCGGGACCACCACGCCGGCGGCGAGCCTGGAGGTGAATGGCGCCACGCGCGTGGATGGCACGCTTTCCCTCCAGTCGGGCACAGCCGCGGCACCGGCACTGACCTTCGGCACCGACGCCACCAGCGGGGTCTATTCGTCAACGGCCCAAGCTGGGGGACCCTCCATTTCGATCACCACCGGCGGAACGGAGCAGGTGCGCGTGACCGCGGGTGGCCTTTCCGCGTCCCGAATCATCTCCACCGGGGACCTGGATTTTGCCGACCCCGGCGGCACTGGCAGCATTACGCAAAACGGCACGCCTCTAGTGCGCTCCAACGCGTCTAATGGCAGCCTGTTCGTAGGCTTGGGTTCGAACGGAGCCTTCACCTCAGCGAATAACACGGCTGTTGGCCACAACGCGATGCACGGCCTTACGACAGGCAACTCCAATACCGCGATCGGCGACTCGGCGCTGTACAGTCTCACTACGGGCATCTGGAATGTGGCGCTCGGACCGTTCGCGCTGGAGAGCACCACCACCAATAACGAGAACACTGGCGTCGGCTATAATGCGTTGGCGTCGAACCAGACCGGCGCTCAAAGCACCGCAGTAGGTGCTTTCGCTCTCCAGCACAGCACCGCAAGTGCGTTGACTGCGATCGGAGATAGTGCACTGGCCGCTAACACTAGCGGCATCGAGAATACCGCAGTCGGATTCCAGGCGCTCACAGCCAATACGAGCGCTCTCGGGAATACGGCAGTCGGTTACCGGGCGCTCCAGGCCAACGACGTCACCACCGGCAATACGGCCGTCGGCGATCAAGCCCTGGCCTCCATGAATAATACCAACTCCATCGGCACCGGCGCCAACACCGCGGTTGGGTACATGGCAGCCAACAAGTCGCAGGCCATAAGTAATACGGCGGTCGGCTATCAAGCGCTGCTGAATGCTGCGGGCGGCTACAACACAGCTCTAGGAACCGAAGCCCTCCAAGCCAACACGACGGGCCAGCAGAACACCGCGGTGGGCCTCTACGGGTTGGGCCAGCAGACAACGGGATCGTCCAACATCGGTATTGGATACCATGCCGGCGACAATCTCACCACCGGCAGTAACAACATCGATATCGGCAATGAGGGGTTGTCCACCGACTCAAGCATCATTCGGATAGGAAGTTATACCCTCGGTAACGGCCGCGCCTACATCACAGGTATTCGAAACGTGCAAACTCTCGGGTCCAGCTACGCAAATGTGATTGTCGATGAAAACGGCCAATTAGGCACTATCCAATCCTCTCGCACCGTAAAGCGCGACATCCGCGATTTGGGCGACACTTCGGATGCGTTTATGGGTCTTCGTCCCGTTCGTTTCCGCTACAAAGTCCAAGGCCCTGACGGCCCCGAGCGTTACGGCTTAATAGCCGAGGAAGTCGAACAAGTTGCGCCCGAGTTGGTCATCCATAAGCCGAGCGGCGATATCGAATCGGTATATTATGACCAGGTAAATATCATGCTGCTGAATGAAGTGCAGAAGCAGCACCGCACCATCGAAGCCCAGGAACAGGCTTTGCAAGCCCAAAGCGACGCCATCCGCCGCTTGGAATCGCGCCTGGCGGAACTGGAAAATCGCCAGAAATAGAAACCCGGCAGCGTAGTTTGCCGCCCCAACCACAACAACGTCCGGGATCCAACGACCACCACGCGTGGCCACGAATCGCATTCTGCGAGAGGCTTGGTATGAAGAAGGTCCTGTTATACAGCCTTGCTTTTCTCACATGCGTGTGCAGTACCGTCGCGCTTTCTGCACAGCAGGTTTCAACCCTCGTGCCTCGGTTGGTACGAATATCCAGCAGTTTCCATCCGGCCGCCGGTCCGGTTTCGCCTGTGGAGAGTGTGACTTTCTCGGTATATGCAGAGGAACAGGGCGGTTCACCCCTGTGGACCGAGACGCAGAACGTGACGGTGGATTCCGAAGGCCGCTACACGGTACTGCTCGGCAACACACTGCCGGACGGCTTGCCGGCCGAGTTGTTCGGCAGCGGCGAAGCCCGCTGGCTAGGCGTGCAATTCAACCGTCCTGCAGAAGTGGAACAGCCGCGCACCCTGCTCGTGAGTGTGCCCTACGCTTTGAAGGCCGCCGACGCGGAAACGCTGGGCGGCAAACCGGCTTCCGCTTATCTTTTATCCCCTGCCGCTGCGGAAGCCGTTTCTACGGGCGCCGCTAGTTTGCCAGGATCGTCTGCGTCCGCGAGTGCGACAAGCGTCTCCGGCAAGGTCTCCAAAATCAGTCCGCACACGACCAGCGGCAGCGCCAACTACCTGGGAATGTTCACGAACGGAAGCGACCTCGGCAACTCCGTGGCATACCAGGCCGGCGGCAAGGTCGGCTTCAACACTACGTCACCCTTGGATTACCTCCATGTCGCGTTCACCAATACGACTGGAGCCTTCACCGGTTACGCGGTGCAGAACCTCGGCAGCAGTTCTACTTCTTACTCGGGCATGTTGTTCTTCGACGAGTACGGCTCGCTGGGGCAGTTCCAGGGATTCAACAATGGAACGCACGAATATCGCATCAACAACATTGCTTCGGGCGGCACCATCAATTTCATGTTGGGAAGTGCTTCGAAATTCTACGTGGGGGGCACCGGCATAGGGATTGGAACCACCCTCCCCGGTTATAAGCTGGATGTCGCGGGTGACGTCAACTTGACGGGAGTTCTGCGATATCAAGGCTACCCTGTTTTGCAAGCCTCCTCAACCACCGGTAACACAGGCGTCGGTATCTCCGTCTTACAGGCAACAACCGGAAGCTATAATTCGGGGTTCGGCGTCGTCGCGCTCGCCTCCAACACGACCGGCGCCTACAATACTGGCGTTGGCTATAGCGCTCTCGCCAGTAATACAACCGGAAGCTACAACACCGCGATTGGGTGGAACGCACTCGTGAGCAACACCGACTGTTGTAATACAGCAGTCGGGATGTGGGCGCTCGGGTACAATGTCACCGGTCAAAACAACACCGCCGTAGGCAACTGGGCGCTTTTGCATAACACAAACACCAACAATACGGCATTGGGCAGCCAGGCACTCTACAGCAATTCAAGCGGAACTAACAACACGTCCGTCGGGTCTAACGCGCTGTACAGCAACACCACAGCCGCGAACAACACAGCAGTCGGATTCCAGGCTTTAGGGCAGAACACGACGGGGGCCGAAAACACAGCTGTCGGTTCCGGTGCCATGTATTGGAATAATACGGGCAACTATAACACCGCCATGGGTTGGGATGCATTAGTGGGTGGCACGGTCGGGTCGGCCGTCTCCGTAGGAGACTACAACACGGCCATTGGCTTCAACGCGCTGAACACTACCACGGCGGGGCCAAACACGGCTATCGGCGCCGACTCTCTCCAAGTCAACACCACGGGCACCAACAATACTGTGGTCGGCTACTACGCGCTGGGCCATAATACCACCGGCGTCGGCAATACCGCAGTGGGAGATCATGCCCTGTCGACCTTTTCGACCAACTCGAGCACGAATGGCTACAACACTGCAGTAGGGTACGCCGCACTCCAGTCGGATACGGCTGGTGGAAACACGGCGCTTGGGACTATGGCACTTGAGTTGAACACAACGGGAACCTACAATACCGCGATAGGATTTGACGCGTTGTCCTACAATGCTGCCGGCAACGGCAATGTTGCCGTTGGGTATCTTGCTGGGCTAAACGTCACTGGGAGTAATAATATCAGTACTGGATATGGGGCCGGGGATAACCTGACAACGGGTAGTAACAATATCGCTATCGGTAATCCGGGCGTGGCGGGAGAATCAAACGCGATCCGCATTGGCACCCAGGGGACCCAAACGGGCACGTATATCGCCGGAATCTACGCCACTGCACTCGCCAGCTATCAGTACGTGACCATCGACTCGACCGGCCATTTGGGGAGCGTCAGTTCTTCCCGGCGCTTCAAGCAGGATGTCCGCGATATGGGCAACACCACCGCTGTTGTGATGGGGCTGCGGCCGGTGCGCTTTCGCTACAAGGCCCACGGTCCCAATGGCCCGCAGCAGTTTGGGCTGATTGCCGAAGAGGTGGCGGAGGTGGCGCCGGAACTGGTCAACTACAACCAGGACGGGCAGCCCGATTCGGTCTATTACGACAAGATCAATGCCATGCTACTCAACGAAGTGCAGAAGTTGCACCGGCTCGTGGAAGCCCAGGACGAAGCGATTCGCGGGCTGGAGATCCGCCTGAAGGAACTGGAAAAGCAGCAGAAGTAGAGCTCTTCGGCGCGAGTTGCAACGGCAGCTTACCTCTCGTCAGAGTTGGCTCGCGACGACCCGAGGTCCTCCCAAAGTCCGGCCTCTCGCCCGCCTCGAACACCACAAGAGTTCAGCAGTACCGTGACGTGCTGTTGAATAACACCGTGGAAAACACACGGGGCTCTGTAGTAACTCTCTACTTCATCCGCGACTAACACGGGCGTTTCCCGCAGTACTCTTATTTCGGGCAAAACGTACGCCGAAGGGAGATATTGAGATCCCTATTCATCGCTCTGTGATATAGTCTTTCCACGCACAAATCCGTTAGCGACGCACATCGAGTCGGAACGAGAGTAGGCCATCAATGGTCTGTAGCGTCTCAATGCATCGCTTCCCGGAACTTACAGAGCAGGAACTCGGCGAGGGGAACAAAAGTCATTCCCATCTTCCAACGGAGGTTCGCAATGAAGAAGATTTCAATCCGGGCCAGCGCCGTCGTGTTCGTTGTGTGCAGTGCGGTCGTGCTTTCTGCTCAGCAGGCGTCCATTAGCGTACCACGGCTGGTGAGGGTATCCGGCTCGTTTCGCCCTGGAGGCGGGCAGGCCGTTTCTCCAATCGAAAGCGTCACTTTCTCGGTGTATGCCGACGAGCAGGGCGGCACTCCGCTATGGAGTGAAACACAAAATGTCCAGGTGGACCAGGATGGGCACTATACCGCCCTGATGGGGAACACGCTCTCGGCGGGAATGCCGCCGGACTTATTCGCCGGAGGCGAAGCACGGTGGCTGGGACCACTGTTCAATCGCCCCGGTGAAGCGGAGCAACCGCGCACGCTGCTCGTGAGCGTGCCCTACGCTTTCAAAGCGGCCGATGCGGAAACATTGGGCGGCAAACCGGCATCGGCGTATTTGCTGTCGCCATCCGGGTCGCCTTCCGGAAGTACCGAAATACCTTCTCCCAACGGCGCCACGGCATTAGCGGCGACGACGGCCGGCAGCGCCAAAGTCTCCAGTCCGACTCCGCACACCAACAGCGGTTCGGTGAATTACCTGGGAATGTTCATGAATGGCACGGACCTGGGAAATTCCATGTTCTATCAGACCGGGGGCAGACTCGGCTTGAATACCACCTCACCCTTCGATTACATGCACGTGCGGTTCACGAACACGACAGGCGCATTCACTGGATACGCTGTACAGAATCTGGGCAGCACCACCACATCCTATTCCGGCATGTTGTTCTATGACCAGAACGGGGTCCTGGGGCAATTTCAGGGCTTCAACAATGGGACGCACGAATATCGAATTAACAATATTGCCACCAGCGGGAGCATAAACTTCATGCTCGGAAGCACGTCAAGATTCTACGTTGGAGCCGGCGGCATCGGCATCGGGACCACCTCTCCCAATTCACCGCTGGACGTGGTCGGCAACATCAACCTTTCTGGTGGTATCACGCAAGGCGGGCATTCCCTGTTACAGGCTAATGGCAGCGGCACCGGTCTCGGACAGTATTCGCTGACTTTTTCCGGAAACGCAAATACAGCGTTAGGTGTCTGGGCATTGGGGTCGAACACTTCCAACTCGAGCAGTAATACTGCTGTGGGCTGGGCGGCGGCATACGGTGTCACGTCGGGTGCGAACAACACCGCGGTTGGCTATTATACGTTGGGGGCTACCTCTGCATCCGGCGATAACACTGCGGTAGGGAGCAGTGCGCTGCGGAACACCACCACCGCTCAAAACACCGCCGTCGGATCCGGCGCGCTGGCAGGTAACACCACCGGCGCCAACAATACTGCGACCGGTTACGACGCCCTCGGCGCCAACCAGACGACCTCCTATAACACCGCGTTTGGGTGGAACGCAGCCAACGACTCGCAGGGGAACTACAATACGGCCGTTGGCGCCGGTGCCCTGGCCGGCTCTTCGGCCGCCGCGGGCGCCAACAACACAGCGGTGGGGTACGGCGCGCTTCAGTACAGCAATGCGGCCACTAACAACACCGCCTTCGGGTTTAACGCTCTTTGGGCGATCGCGGGATCCTACAATATTGCGCTTGGAACCTTGGCCGGCAGCAGTTTGACGAGCGGGAATTACAACATCATGATCGGTAACGCGGGGACCTCAAGCGACACGAACATCATCCGCATCGGAACACAAGGCACTCAGACGGCGGCGTTCATGGCCGGTGTTTACAACAACAACACGGGCGGCAATTACGTTTATGTCAGCTCGTCGGGTCAGTTGAACAGCATGAGTTCCTCCAGGCGTTACAAGCAGGACATAGTCGACATGGGTGACACCACAAAGCTCCTGATGGCTCTCCGACCCGTCACTTTCCGCTACAAGGTCCACGGCTCGGACGGTCCGTTGCAGTACGGTTTGATTGCAGAAGAAGTGGAGCAGGTGGCGCCACAATTGGTTGGGCACAACAAGGATGGCCAAGTCGATTCGGTCTACTACGATAAGGTGTATACGATGCTCCTGAAGCAAGTGCAGACGCAACAGCATATGATCGAATCCCAGGCCAAGGAGCTCGAGTCGCAACGCGATCTGATCCGCCAACTCGAATCTCGCTTGACCGAGCTGGAGATGTATAAATAGATCGGGATCGCCAGTCGTGTGTTTCGCAAAGCGGACGACGGCACCGCTACAAGTGACGCTGAGCGGCACGGCACGTTGAGGCGGGACGCAGGCAGGGACGATCGCCTCGCCCTGCACCTCCCGGCGTCCTTGTTGCCGCCGCCTCTGCCACATCTGTTTTTGCACCTGGGCGGACGATGCTTTATAATCGGGATTCTCGAATGAACAGCCGATCCGGGCGGGACGCATTCCATGGCTAGCCGGAAAGCGGTCGCGATCGTACAGTCCAACTATATTCCCTGGAAGGGATACTTCGATCTCATTCATAGTGTGGACGAGTTTGTTCTTTTCGACGACATGCAATATACTCGCCGCGACTGGCGGAACCGCAACAAAATCAAAACGCCGGCCGGCACCACTTGGCTGACCATACCCGTCTCCTCCAAGGGCAAATACCTTCAGACGATCTCCGCGACTGCGGTATCTGATCCCGGGTGGGCCGCCGCCCACTGGAAGACCATCTCGAACTTCTATGCCAGAGCGCCCTATTTCACCCATTATTCTGCGCTCTTCGAGGAGCTTTATCTCGGATGCAAGCAATCCTCTCTCAGCGAGATCAATCACCGTTTTCTGGTCGCGATCTGCTCCATCCTGGGAATCCCTACGCGGATCTCCCGGTCCTCCGATTACCATCTGGTCGAAGGCAAGACCGAACGGCTGGTCGCGATCTGCCAACAGGCCGGCGCCGGCCGCTATATCTCCGGTCCGGCGGGCCGGCCCTACATCGATCCTCGGCTCTTCGCTGAAGCTGACATCGAACTCGTCTTCTTCGACTACGCCGGCTATCCGGAATATCGCCAGTTGTATCCGCCCTTCCGGCACGACGTCAGTGTGATCGACCTCATTTTGAATGCGGGCCAGGACGCGCCCCTTTACATGAAGAGCTTCTCATGCATTTGTCGATCGTGACGACGCTTTACATGTCGGCGCCTCATTTACAAGAGTTTCACCGCAGAATTTCCAGCGCCGCCGCACAGATCACCAGCGATTTCGAAATCATCTTCGTCAACGACGGCTCGCCAGACGACTCCCTTGCCCGCGCGCTGGCTCTTTTGAAACAAGACAGCAGGATCCGTATCATTGATCTCTCGCGGAATTTCGGGCATCACCGCGCAATCATGACGGGCTTGTCTTACGCCCGCGGGGAAAAGGTCTTTCTTATTGACTGCGACCTCGAAGAGCCCCCGGAGTTATTAGGGAAATTTTACGAACGCATGCGGAGTTCCGCCGTGGACGTCGTTTACGGCCAGCAGATCGCCCGGAAGGGCGGCCTATGGGAGCGCCTCACAGGCGCGGCCTTTTACAAGATATTCAACCTCTTCTCAACAGAGCCCGTGCCGGCGAACCTGGTCACAGTGCGCCTGATGAGTTCACGCTATGTGCGAAACCTTGTCGAACACCGCGACCGGGAGATTTTTCTCGCCGGATTGTGGCACATCACCGGCTTTCAGCAAGTCGCCTTCCCCGTGGTAAAGGCGTCTAAATCCGGATCAACTTATAACTTCGCCCGTAAGGTGTCGATCCTCGTCAACGCCATAACATCCTTCAGCAATCGCCCGCTGGTCCAGGTGTTCTATCTCGGCACCTTCATCCTCCTGGTTTCCGGTAGCGCGGCACTGTACCTGATCGTGGACAAGCTTTTTTTTGGCACGTTTCTATTTGGCTGGCCCTCGCTTATTGTCTCCATCTGGCTGATGTGCGGGCTGATCATTTTTTGTCTGGGCGTGATTGGTATCTACCTGTCAAAGATCTTCATGGAAGTCAAGGATCGGCCCTATACGATCGTCCGCGACATTTACGAGGCGCCGCCAGCAGACTAAGACCATGTTTCCGAGCTTTGAACGGGAAGCCGCCCGCTACTATACCGAAAAACTTCGCCGGCATGGACCGGTTCCCGCGGGAGTGGACTGGAACTCACTGGAATCGCAAACCCTCCGATTCGAACAGTTGCTGAAAGTCTGCGCCAACGAACAGGAGTTCTCATTGCTCGATTACGGGTGCGGCTATGGTGCTTTAGTCGAATTCCTCGAACGACGCCACGCCCGCGTTCAATACTGGGGCTTCGACGCCGCGGTGCCGATGATTTCCGAAGCTCGGCGCATCCACGGAGAGAACGATCGACGGCACTTCATTGACCCTTCCTCGGACCTCCCGTACTCGGACTATACTGTGGCGAGCGGTGTCTTTAACGTCAAACAGGATGCTCCTGTCGCGGAGTGGAAGGCATACATCTTGGAAAACATCCGTGCAATGGCAGAACGCTGCCGCCGCGGTTTCGCTTTTAATATGCTCACCAGTTATTCGGATCCCGAAAAGATGCAGGGTCGCCTTTTCTATGGTGACCCGTGCTTTTTTTTCGACTATTGCAAAACGAGATTTTCGAACGTCGCTCTGTTGCACGATTATGGTCTGTACGAGTTCACGATTCTGGTGAGAAAGTGACGCGGGCGGAGTAGACCGTATGGACTGTCAAGAGATCGTGATTTTCGGAGCCGGGGATTTCGCGAGCGTAGCCCGAAGCTACTTTGAAGCCGACGGGCGGTACCGGGTCTCCGCATTCACGGTAGACCCGCAACACCTCGGTGGCGCCACGTTTGACGGATTGCCGCTCATTTCGTTCGAGATTGTCGAACGAGAATATCCGCCGGCGCGGTTTTCCATGTTTGTTGCGGTGGGCTTTAAGTCCATGAATAAGCCGCGTGCTCTGATCTGTGCACGCGCCAGGGACAAGGGCTACACCCTGGCAAGTTATATCAGCCCAAAGGCGCTTTGCTGGCCAAAACTGAGTTGCGGCGGCAATTGCTTCATCCTCGAGAATAATGTAATTCAACCCTTCGTCAAAATCGGTGATGACGTCGTGCTTTGGAGCGGCAATCACATCGGTCACCACGTCGAGATCGGAAATCATTGTTTCATCTCTTCCCAAGTGGTGCTGTCCGGTCGTGTCCGCGTGGGCGAATACTCTTTCCTGGGCGTCAATGCCTGCGTCAAGCAGGATGTCGCCATCGCTCCAGAGTGCTTCATCGGCGCCGGCGCCGTTATCCTGAAAGATACTCGCCCCGGCGAAGTGTACGTCGTTAAAAGTACCACTCCGTTGCCGGTCCTGAGCTCTCAATTGGAAGGAATCTTGTGAGCCGAAAGGCCGTAATCCAGGCCATCGCCACTCATTTGCCCGAGCGTACGCTGAGCAACGAGGAGTTGGCCGCCGAGTTCGGCAACAGGTGGAGTGCTGAGAAGATCCATGCCAAGACTGGCATCCTCACCCGTGGCGTTGCCGCTCCCGGTGAGTGCGCCTCCGACCTCGGTGTGGCCGCCGCGCAGAAACTGCTCGATGGCGGCGCTGTGGCCCGCGAAGATGTCGATTTCCTCTTATTCTGCACGCAAAGCCCTGATTATTTTCTGCCCGCTACCGCCTGTACTATGCAATCGCGCCTGGGCTTACGCAGCCGTTGCGGCGCCCTCGATTTCAACCAGGGCTGCTCCGGTTTCGTCTATGGCCTCTCCCTGGCAAAGGGGCTGATCGAATCCGGTTCCGCCGGCAACGTCCTTCTCGTCACAGCCGAGACCTACTCCAAGCACATCCATCCAAAAGATGCGAGCACCCGCGTCTTGTTTGGCGATGGAGCCGCCGCTGTCCTCGTTGGCGCTCAGGACGCCCAGGTCGACCGGATCGGCCCGTTCGTCTTCGGTACCGATGGGCATGGCGCGTGTGAACTGGCGGTTCCTGCCGGTGCTTTTCGCTGCCCGCCTGGCCCTGAGACCGTCATCGAATCGGCTGATAACGACGGCAATATCCGGACGCCCCAAAACCTGTATATGAATGGTCCCGAGATTTTCAATTTCACTCTCCGGACTATCCCGTCGCTGGTGTCGACACTGTTGCACGAAGCGGGTCTTGAAAAAGACGCCGTCGATTACTATGTCTTCCATCAGGCGAATCGATTCATGCTGGAGCACCTGCGCCGGAAGATCGGCATACCGGACGAAAAATTCTGTATTAATCTGGAAAGTTACGGCAATACCGTCTCGGCTACAATTCCAATGGCTCTGGAAATCGCATTGGCCCGCGGCGACGTACGGCCGGGAGCGCGCGTCATGGTGGTCGGGTTTGGCGTAGGCTATTCGTGGGCCGCCGCACTGCTGAGCTTGATATGAACCAACCGGCACCGGACGCGCACGAAGCCATCTTCCTCCGGGGTTTAGCCGAGTTGTTGGAGGTTGCCCCCAACAGCATGGGCCCGGACTTGCAACTCAATGATGCGAACTGGGACTCCGTAGCGGTTATTTCGGCTATCGCTCTCATTGACGAAACATATTGCCTCACGATCCGTGCCGACGTGTTGCGTAACTGCGGATCGGTCGCGGAACTCCTGAATGCAGTTCACACGGCAGCTCGAAACGAAGGGGCTCCTCCTGTCTAGAAGCCAGGTGCCGGACTCCGCCCCATGAAATGGCAGAAACTGGGTACACTCTTTTCGCCCGATGGAACCATCCCGTGGATGGCCAGCCATGCCGCCTTGCCGGTGGCTGACCCCTGCGGCGACCTGCTCCGGATTTACTTTTCTTCGCGTGACTCCAGGAGCCGGTCTCAGATCGGCCGGCTTGATCTTCATTTGGAGGAACGGCGCGTCGCCAGAGTCTTCGACAGGCCCGTAGTTGCCTTGGGCGAACTTGGCGCCTTCGACGACAGCGGCGTTACGTCCGCCTGCCTTGTAAACCATGCCGGCCGCAAATATCAGTATTTTACGGGCTGGAGCCTGGGCGTTACGGTTCCGTTCTATCTTGCCATCGGCCTCGCCATCAGTGAGGATGACGGCCACACGTTTCAGAAGATCTCTCCGTCGCCCGTTCTTGGCAGAGACGCCGCCGACCCGTTTCTGACCGCTTCGCCATGCGTGCTGATCGAAAACGGCGTGTGGCGAATGTGGTATGTTTCCGGACTGCGGTGGGATATTGAAAACCAGAAGCCGAAACATTACTACCACATCCGCTACGCCGAGTCGAGCGACGGGATTCGTTGGGAAGGAGCAAGACCGGTGTGTATCGACTTTCAGTCGCCGGAAGAGCACGCTATCGGGCGGCCGTCTGTGTGGAGAGACGGCGCGATCTACAAGATGTGCTACTGCTACCGTGGTGCCGCCTATCGAATCGGTTACGCAGAATCGTCCGATGGCATCCGTTGGAACCGAATGGATGAGTGCGCCGGAATTACGCAATCCGCATCGGGCTGGGACTCCGCAATGCTCGCATACCCTTTTGTCTTCCAATACCGGGGGGAAATGTACCTGCTCTACAACGGAAATGGCTACGGCAAAACTGGAATCGGCCTGGCGGTCGCCGAAACCCCATGAAGCGTTGTCTGGCGTGCCAGGCCCGCTTTTCCGGCGACGCTTGGGTCTGCCCCGAATGCGGCAGCGCGCCGCGGCAACTGAATGGATTCCGGGCATTCTCACCCGGCATGGCTGAAGCGAACGCCGGTTTCGAGGCCGGTTATTTCTCTCAACTCGCTCCCCTGGAAGCCGGTCACTTCTGGTTCGAGTCGCGCACCCGCCTGGTAATCTGGGCTCTCAGCCGCTACTTCCCGCACGCTCGCAGTTTCCTCGAAATCGGATGTGGAACCGGATTTGTTCTCTCTGCCATCCGTAGGGCGTTTCCTGATTGGCGCCTCTCGGGCAGTGAGATTCTCAATAAGGGTCTGTCTTTCGCTGCCTCGCGCTTAGAGGGAGTCGAACTGCTTCAGATGGATGCCTGCGACATCCCCTTCGACTCCGAGTTTGACGCGATTGGTGTTTTTGACGTCCTGGAGCATATTGAACGGGACGACCAGGCGTTGTTCCAGATTGCCCGTGCTGTCGTCCCGGGCGGAGGTGTCGTCTTGACCGTTCCTCAACATCCCTGGTTGTGGAGCAGCGTCGATGAATACTCGTTTCACAAGCGCCGTTACCGCCGCTCCAACCTGGTCTGCAAACTCCATCACGCCGGATTCCGTATCGTTCGTATGACCTCGTTTGTCTCTTTGCTCCTACCTGTCATGCTGCTTTCGCGGCGAAGAACCGGAACTGCGGAGCAACTCGACCCGTGCGCCGAGTTTCGGATTCAGCCGGCCTTGAACAGAATGCTGCAATCCCTGTTAAGCTTCGAACGCGCCCTCATTGTCGCGGGGGCTTCCTTTCCCGCCGGCGGCTCCTTGATGGTTGTGGCGCGGCGGAATGATAGGTGAAATCATGAACCGGATACCATTCAATCGTCCCGTCCTCACGGGCAAGGAAGTGGAATACATGCTCGACGCGATCCGGCGCATGCATGTCTCCGGCGATGGGCATTTCACCCGCGAGTGCCATCGGTTCCTCGAGACCACGCTCGGCATCTCCAAGGCCTTGTTGACCACATCCTGCACCCACGCCCTCGAGATGGCGGCGATACTGCTGAACCTTCGTCCTGACGATGAAGTCATCCTGCCTTCGTTCACCTTCGTATCGACGGCTAACGCTTTCGTTCTCCAAGGTGCTCGGCCGGTCTTTGTCGACATCCGTCGCGACACCTTGAACGTCGACGAAACGCTGATCGAAAGAGCGATCGGTCCACGCACCCGCGCGATTGTCGTTGTCCACTACGCCGGTGTGGGCTGCGAGATGGAGCCGATCCTCACCCTGGCCCGGCAGCACGGAATTGTGGTCATAGAAGATAACGCTCACGGCCTGTTCGGCAAATACAAGGGCAGGTACCTGGGGACTTTTGGATCGCTTGCCACCCAAAGCTTTCATGAAACAAAGAATTTCACCTGCGGGGAGGGAGGTGCGCTCCTCCTGAACGATCCCTCCTACTTCGATCGAGCGGAGGTCATCCGGGAAAAAGGCACCAATCGAAGCCGCTTTTTTCGGGGTCAGGTGGACAAATACTCCTGGATCGATATCGGCTCCAGCTATCTTCCATCCGACATGCTGGCGGCATTCCTTCTTGCCCAACTACAGGCCCGCGAAGCGGTTCATGAATACCGGCGTACCGTTTGGATGCGCTACACGCAACATCTGTCGGCATGGGCGTCCGACTACGGAGTAGCACTGCCGTTTGTTCCCGATTACTGTGAGCAGACCTACAATATGTTCTACTTGCTCATGCCCTCGTTGCACGACCGCCAGGCGGTTATCGCCCACTTGGCGGAAGCGGGAATCTCCAGTGTCTTCCACTATCTGCCCTTGCACCTTTCGGAAATGGGCCGCCGTCTGGGCGGTCAACCGGGAGCGTGTCCGGTCACGGAAAGTGTCAGCGGCCGGCTACTTCGTCTGCCGCTTTACAACGACCTCACCGAATCCGATCAGATGCGGGTGATCTCGGCCCTCCAGGATTTCAACGGATGGAGTCGCACCGTTGCGAATCGGGAGTGACCGAAGCATGAGTCGCGCTTGCGATCTCCACCATCTGTTACTGTCGAGTTTTGGCGCCGGTTAAATCGGACGTTGCCGAACCGCGGCGTTCCTTTACAGGTTTCTCTTCCTCCACCGGAATGCGGTGAGCGTTCGCATAGGAATCGTGGCGGATACCAGTAACCTGCCAGGAGATCTTCAGGCCGGGCCGGCCGCCGGCGATGCGAAACTGATTGCCGGAAACCTCGCTAGCCACGTAGACCGGAGCATACCCGCCGATGCACGTGAGCTGGTATCGAAAATCCCTGTTCAGGGCTTCAAACCAGGCAGGCAAAGTCACCGTTGCTTCGCCCTTCTCATCGACAGCGACAACCCCATTGTAGATATCCATCATGTCCGGCGATTCGACAAACGAGTGGTAGAGGTATTTATTGTCAGGGTCTATGGGATCATCGATCCGGAAGCTGCCGGCAGATTTTGAGAGCGTGCCATTGACGGTGACGTTGTGAAACGTGGCGTTGCCTTGGCCGTCAATGGCGAACACCTGCGTAGCGGTGCTGGGAGCATTTCCCGCCGTGCCCGACATGCCCTGAAGAAGTATGCCGGTGCTCGCGGCCTCCAGTTCACCGGCGACTCCCGCGGCCAGGGCGCAAGTACTGCCTTGGGCGCATGCCATGCTTGCTCCGACGATGCCGACGCCATTTGAGCTGGCGGACGCCCCCGCGGTGCCGACGGCATAGCCGGAGCCAGAGCTGTTATAGCCGAGCGTGCCGGCTACAAGCTCATCGGCAGTGCCGGCCTGATTAGCCACGCCGAAGATGCCGGCCGATACGCCGGTGCCTCCATTGCTGGCGGTACTGCCATACACACCGACTGCACTGCCCGTCGTGACATTATTACTTCCCGAGACCGCCGCGTTGTTGCTGGCGGAAATGGTGGCATTGACGACCCCAGAAAAATTTGCATTGCCCTGGCCATCCACGCTGAAGACCTGGGTGGCGGTGCCATTCGAATTTCCCGCCGTTCCCGAAACGCCTCGTAACAGCAGTCCGGTAGTGGCAGTCTCAAGCAGCGCAGCCGTTCCCGCGACAATATTGCAACTGCTCGCCCCGCACGATTGACTCTGCGCCAGGAGCGCGGTGCCGTTTGGACTGGCGGATTCCGCGAATACGCCAACGCCGCTTCCCGTAGTCGCGTTGCTGGATCCCTGAACTCCCCAGCCGCTAGCCTGGCTGGTAACACCCAGCACGCCGCCTCCGTTAGGGCTGTTGGTCGTTCCTTGCACACCAATCGCAAAGCCGGAGGAGGCCGTGTTGATACCGTACACTCCGACGCCACCGGTGCTGCTGCTTGCTCCTTTCACGCCGATGGAAAAGCCGGAGGAAGCATTGTTGGTTGCGCTCAGCGCATTGCCACCAACAATGCTGGTGGTTGTCTGAGTACTCCCCGCGGAAGTGACCGTGCCGGCGAAATTGGCATTGCCCTGGCCGTCCACGGTGAAGACCGTGACGGCGGTACCGTTGTTGGCGCCCGCCGCGCCCGACTGGCCCTGTATGAGCGTTCCGGTGGTCGCAGTCTGAAGCTGCAGCCCTATTCCCGGAACCAGCAAGCAACCGGTGCCGCCGCTGCAGTTCCAATCCACGCCTAAGAGCCCTACGCCACCCGGGCTGCTGGATGCGCCCTCTGTTCCAACAGCGTAGCCGGAGGTGGCGCTGTTGAATCCCACGGTGCCGAATACCCCTGCGCGATTCGAGTTTCCCGAGACTCCGGCCCCGTTGTTGCTCGCGGTGCCTCCCGAGACGCCGACGGCGTATCCGGTAGTGGCGCTGTTGAAGCCATTCACGCCCGAAGCTCCGGCCACGCTGGCGTTGCCCTGCACGCCGGCGCCATTGCTGCTGGCGGTGCCTCCCTGCACACCCACCGCGTAGCCGGTTGTTGCACTGTTGTAACCAGTCACGCCGGCCGCGCCCGCTTGAGAGGCGTTGCCGGAAACACCCGCGCCCACGGTTCCATTCACACTGCCTTCCACACCAACGGGGAAACCACTCGATGTCACGGAATTGAAGCCGTTGACCCCTGCCCCATTTGGGCTGTTGGAAGTGCCTTGAACGCCGTTTGCACTGCCGGTACTGACGGGATTGCTGGCGTTGACCGTCCCCGCCACATCCACCGCGAATGCCGGCGACGTGTTGCCGATCCCGATGTTTCCACTCGGCGCAACCAGGAACTTTGAGACGCTTCCCAGCATGAAATTGATGGAACCGCTGGTGGCAATGTTGTTGATCCGATACTCGTGCGTCACATTGTTGAACCCCTGGAACTGCCCCAGTGCACCGTTCTGGTCGAAAAACAGCATTCCCGAATACGACGTTGCAGTATTGCCCAGGTTCTGTACCGCATAGCCCGTGAAAGCTCCATTTGTATTGGTGAACCGCACATGCAGAAAATCGAACGGTGACGTCGTATTCAGACCTATCCTGCCGTTCGTCTGGTAAACCAGGGAGTCGCCCAGATCATTGCTGCTATCCGTGAAGTAGGGGAGATAATTCATATCTCCCGTCACGGTGCGAGGCTGCAGCGTCTTGCCAGCGATCGCAGCTCTCGCGGCGCCGGATGCTGAGGCTGTGCCGGAACCCGAGCCATTGCTCCCGCTCCCACTGACTACGGCGTTGGGATCCAACAGGTAGGCCGACGCGGGCCTGCCCCCGAGTGTATCGGCATCCGAAGCTTTCAAAGCGTAAGGCACGCTCACCAGCAGCACACGCGGTTGTTCGCTTTCGCCCGGCCGGTTGAACCGCACTCCCAGCCAGCGGGGCTCTTCCGAAGCGAACAGGTCCAGAGGCATTCCATCCGGCAGCGTGGAGCCCATCAGCGCGCTGTACCGACCTGCAGCGCCCACGGCGACATTCTGCGTCTCCTGCCACAACGGCGTTCCCCCTTGCTCGTCCTTATACACCGACAAAGTGACGCTTTCCACCGGTGAGATCGGGGAACCATCGACCGGGCGAAAGGAATTCGTGATCCGGATCAGTCGCGGAACGGTGGTAACAGGTGTGTTGGCTTGCGTCTGTTGAGCTTCGAGCCCCACAGCACAAACCAGAAACGAAACGGCGGTCATGACGTTGTGAATGGTCTTTCGCATTTTGAAGCTCCGGAAACAGTCGAATTTCGACAGCTCATTCTTTCGTGGCAAAAATAGCGCTATTAGGAAATGCGTTGCCTACACCACAAAACGGACACGGGTAGCCCAAAAATAGGCAAAAGGTACTACTGTCCGACGGGCATCGCGCCTTGTGCACAGAGGTCCTATCGGCGAGCAGCGGTTGCCGGCGTCGCCGAATCGGGCGATGTCGCCGTTCGCCGCGCGCTTTCCGATTTCAGTGCCTCGACGGGAATACGATGGGCATTGGCATAAGCGTCGTGGCGGATACCGGTCACCTGCCACGAGATCTTCAGCCCGGATTTGCCGCCGGCGATGCGGAATTGGTTGCCCGATACTTCGCTGGCCACGTAGACCGGAGCATACCCGCCGATACACGTGAGCTGATAGCGAAAGTCCTCGTTTAGGGCTTCGAACCATTCGGGGAGTTGCACCGTGGCCTCACCCCTGTCATCCAGGGTGGCGACTCCGTCATAGATATTCTTCATGTCCGGCGATTCCACAAAAGAGTGATAGAGATACTTGTTCTCGGGGTCCAGAGGGTGATCAATGCGGAAGCTGCCGCCGCCTTTTGAGATGTTTCCACCTACTGTCAGGCTGCCCTTAAAGTATCCGTCGCCCTGGCCGTCCACGTAGAAGACCTGGCTCGTACCAGTCAAGAAATCGTTACCCGTCGCGCCGGAGAAACCTTGCAACAGATATCCACCGGAGGCTGAGGACGTATAGAACGAGCCCGCCGTTCCGTTGATCAAGCTGCAACTGACGCTGCCGCACGTTCCGCTAATTCCCGCAACACCTGAGCCCGCTGGACTGCTGGATACCCCCCCGATACCAACCGCAACCCCTGAGGTCGCGGTGCTCAGCCCGGCAACGCCCGGATTACCGCTCGGCAACGCGGAATTCGAAATTCCCACTACGCCCCCTCCAAAATATCCGGCACCTGTGCCGTCTACGGAGAAGACTGTGGTGGCAGTATTATTGTTGGCTGCCGCCGTGCCCGACAAGCCCTCTATCAACGTTCCCGTGGTTGCGGTTTGAAGCTGGAGCGCTGTTCCCGGCACCAGATTGCAGCCAGTGCCGCCGCTGCAATCCCAGTCCACACCCAGAAGCCCTACACCGCCTGGGCTGCTGGATGCTCCTTGCGTTCCTATTGCCCATCCGGATGTAGCGGAGTTAAAACCGACAACACCGAAAGCGCCGCCGTTATGGGCATTGCCCTGAACCCCGGCGCCGCCCGTGCTGCCCGTGTTGCCGCTAACTCCAACAGCATAGCCGGAAGTGGCATTGTTATTGCCAATAACGCCGTACGCCGTAGCCTGGCTGGTACCTCCTTGAACACCAGCCCCGTTCGTGCTGGAGGTGTTGCCCTGCACGCCGACTGCGTAGCCCGATGTCGCGCTGTTATTACCGCGAATGCCCACGGCACCGGCCTGCTGGGCATTACCTTGGACTCCCGAGCCGGCGTTACTTACCGTAGTTCCTACAACGCCGACTGCATTTCCCGACGTCGCGCTGTTATAGCCGCTCACCCCAACTGCACCGGCCTGTTGAGCATTGCCGGAAATGCCGGCGCCGTTGGTACCGTTCACGTTACCTGTTACGCCCGTGGGAAAGCCGCCGGACGTGGCGTTGTTGAAGCCATAAACACCAGCTCCATTTGGACTGTTGGTGCCGCCGGAAACGCCGTTCGCGTATCCGGAACTCGCGTTATTAAAACCCTCGACTCCGACTCCGTTGGCACCATTGGCCGTGCCCTGCACCGCGTTCCCGTTGCCACTCGTCGCAGAATTGTACGCGTTGACTGTCCCCGCCACATCCACCGCGAATGCCGGCGATGTGTTCCCGATCCCGATGTTCCCACTCGGCGCAACCAGGAACTTCGAGACGCTTCCCAGCATGAAATTGATGGAACCGCTGGAGGCAATATTGTTGATCCGGTACTCGTGCGTCACATTGTTGAACCCCTGGAACTGCCCCAGTGCACCGTTCTGGTCGAAGAACAGCATTCCCGAATACGACGTTGCAGTATTGCCCAGGTTCTGTACCGCATAGCCCGTGAATGCGCCGTTCGTATTGGTGAACCGCACATGCAGAAAATCGAGGGGCGAAGTCGTGTTCAGGCCGATTCTTCCGTTGTTCTGGTAGGCCACCGAGTTCCCTAAATCATTGCTGCTGTCGATGAAGTAGGGGAGATAATTCATGTCTCCCGTGACGCTGCGAGGCTTCAGTGTCTTGCCGGCGATAGCAACCCCCGCGGCGCCGGCTGCTGACGCTGTGCTGGAGCCTGAGCCATTGCTCCCGATGCCCGTGGCAGCGTTGGGATCCAACAGGTACGCCGAGGCCGGCTTGCCCCCCAGCGTGTCGGCATCCGAAGCTTTCAAGGCGTAAGGCACGCTCACCAGCAGCACACGAGGCTGCTCGATTTCAGCCGAACGGTTGAACTGCACACCGAGCCAGCGGGGCTCTTCCGAAGCGAACAGATCCAACGGTATTCCATCTGGCAACGTGGAGCCCATCAACGCGCTATAGCGGCCATCTGGATCGACTGCCACATTCTGCGTTTCGCTCCACAGCGGTGTTCCTCCCTGTTCATCGTGGTAAATCGAGAATGTGACGCTTTCCACCGGCGAGATCGACAATCCATTGGCGGGATGAAAGGTGTTTCCTACACGTACTAGTCGTGGGACGCGCAACGAGGGTTGAACTTGTTGGGCTGAAAGGCTGGCCCCAGAAACGATGCAGGCGACGCCGATCGTAACGATCCTGAACATGTTAGTGTCCCCTCTCAAAAAATTCGTTGGAAGAGAATACCACAAAGAAGCGCGCCCACTACAAGAAAAAGTGCTACCCGTCCTCGATCCGGCGAAGTACACGTGGCGCCGGGTGCCGGGTTACTCAGCGTCGTCAGCAGGTATTGCCTTGATGCTTGCCCACTTATTCCCGTAATCAGCGCCCTTTTGGGCGGCATGCCTGGTTCTCTCTCCAGATCCGCAGCAGGTTGCCAGGACGCAGCCTGGAACCCCACTCCTTCCAGTACCTCCCCAGATGCCGGTAGTTGTAGTAGCTGCCCACTGCCAGGCTGCTCAGATAGACTACAGGAGAGTATCGCAGCGGCTCGAAAAACTGGTCGCGTCCGTCCCACAGAAAACTCAAGTAGCCATATACCCAATTGACCGGTACATAGTCGTAGGCCTCGCGTAGCAGGGATATGTTGTCCCGAAATACGAGGCGCCTCTGGGCGAGCGTCCCACTTCCAGAATGCATCCGTGAGGTTGACAATACGTCCGGAATCGCCAGGAAGATGCTGCTCCGAGCCATCCTAACCCACAGGTCATAGTCGAAGCAGAAATTTCGACTTGTGTTCAGTTGTCCGGCTTCCGCGAATGCCTCCCGCCGCATGAACACCGACGGCTGGCAGATACCGCACTCCTGTTCGAACATGTCAGCACGGTACGGCGCTATCGTCGGATACCGGCTGATTTCTTTGCCGTTCTCGTCGGTCCAGATTCCTTCGCCATACACCACATCGGTTTCCGGATGCGCTTCGAGGTGGCGGACCGCCGTCGAGACGGCACCCGGCAGGTATTCATCATCAGCGTTGATCCAGGCGAAGATCGGGCCGTGCGATCGTGCGAAGCCGTGGTTAACCGCATCCGTGGGCCCTTTGTCCGGCGCGGAGAAGAACTGCAGCCGCCCTCTATAGCGCTCCAGGATTTCCAGCGTGCCGTCTGTCGAGCCGCCATCCATCACGATGTACTCGATCCGCGGATAGTCCTGAGCAAGGACACTTTCGATCGTCCGCTCGATAAAGCGCTTCGAATTGAGACACGGCGTGACGATGCTGACCTGCGGCAGTTCTTCCAAATCGCGATAGTACCATCACTTGCAGGTTCCCTTCTTGCCGCCGCCTCTGCGTCAGGCCCAGCGGTGGCCTGGGGACTCCTTCCCTTCTTGACGGGCTTCGTCTACAGCACAACCTGCCTCCGTCGCAGACGACTTCTTAGCCGAACTCCTCGATAACCTGGCCGAGCGCAACCTGCAAAAATGCTTCGCCACGCTGGACACCGTCAGGGATGCGGTGTATCATTTCGATCCCACCGCCATCAATGTGCAGCGATTGGTAGGGCGCGCCGCCTTGTGCGTGCATGCGGGATATCCGAGCCCCGATCTTTTCCAGATTCTGCTTGGCAAATTCACTTTGGACGGCAGCAAATGGCTGCCGGCGGCGACGGTTGCGTTGGCCCTGGGGTTAACGCACGCCCGGTTGGTCGAATCCGCCAGGGCGCGCGAACAGTTGGCCGATGCCGAAAGAATGTTGCAGGCCACCGGCGGCGATTACGTGCAGCGCGAGCTCACCGCATTGCGCGTCGCCCTCAGCGACACGCGATCCACCGAATCGGACGTGGATCGCTTGCTCCGTTTGCTCTCCGAGGCCGGCACTACGCGCGGGGTCCTGCATCACGAACTGGACAAAATCATGGTCCGGGTCATCTGGCAGCGGGAGCAGAACGTAGCCCGCACTGCGAAGCGCTTGAAGATGGGGATTGGCAAGGTCTCCGGAATCCTGCGCGAGTTGGGTTTGATCTGATTTGGGCATCGATCCAAACCGGATAGCAGGATTTTAATATCCCAGCCGCCGCCAACTACACTGACGCTGGGGGGTCTCGATCACGGGACTCCGGAGGGGATCCAATGATCCAACTATTGGCGATGCTGATTCTCGACCTGGTTATTCTGCTGGCCGTAGGCGACGCACACGTCGCGGCGCTCGGGGTTGCGGCCCTGACGGCCGGCGTTGCCGGCGGTCTGGCTGCTTCGGGCGCGCCGGGCGAAATGCTCGGCCGAATCCGGCTGTTCGGGCACCGGCTGCGGCGGGCGTCTCTGGGCCGCGCAGCCCTCGCGCCGTTTGCCACGGGCGCGATCCAACTGGTCGTACTGCCGGCCGATGTCAGGCAGCAACTTCTGGCGGTAGCGGAAGCCGGCCAGACCACCGTTGCCGCCTTGATCCTCGAGGCGATCCGCGACCGCATCTGGCTGGAAGGCACGCTGCAAGACGCCGAGGAGCATTCGTCCACGCGGCTGCCGGGGAGTTCCGGAAATCGCTCGTGACCTCATTGCGGATGTTTTCCCGGCGCGCCGGCGCCCACACCGCGGTCGGGCAAAAGGACGGACGCCCCCGAAGGCGCGCTCGTGCCCCTCATCATCCACAGCCCCGGCAGCCCGTATGCCACGGTCACCGCATAGCCCACCGCCTGCACGACCAGAATGTAGGCCAGGGCGGCATTACGCGAAATGCCGAACGGCGCCAGCACGGAGACCGCGGCGTATTGATAGACGCCCACGTAGCCCGGGGTCGAGGGAAGCGCGCTTCCCAATCCCAGGCCGGCCAAGAGCAGCATGGCCATGGCGAACGTGAGATGCAGGCCGAGCGCGCGCGCCGTCACGATGGCGCCGCAGGCATCGGTCATCCAGATTACCACCGTCAGGAAGACAAAACCTGCCAGGCGTCCCCAGTGGTGAAAGGCGCGCAGCCCGAGCAGCGCGTCCGCGGCCCACTTCAGGAGACGTGTGCGGAATGCCCGTGGCCCTGGAATCCGCTCGAGCACTTTGCCCACAACCCCTTCGGCGTGCGGCAGCACCAGCACGCACACGGCGCCGGCGGCGGCAACCACCGCCATGATGCGCGAAACGCCTTTCATCCACTCGGGCTTCGACGGAATGCCCAGCAGAATGATGGCGCTCCATAACACCAGCGCGATCACGTCCATCAGGCGCTCGGCCAGCGCGGTAGTCAGCACGTAGCTGTTGCTCAGCGAGGAGCGCCGGCTGATCAGCACGCTGCGCAGTACCTCGCCCGCGCGGGCCGGCAGAAAGCTGTTGCCCAGATAGCCCGCCATGTTGGCCCAGAAGACCGTGGAGACCGGGAACCGCGCCGCGGCGTTCAGCAGGATGCGCCAGCGCACGGCGCGCATCAGGTACGAACCAGACGAAATGGCGCAGGCCGCCGCCAGGTATTGCCAGTGCGCCGACGCGATGGTATGCCACACCGCGCTCCACCGCACACCGCGCAGCGCGTAGTACAGCAGTACGCCCGAAACCAGCAGGGATAACGCCCAGGAGCCCAGTTTGCGCCCGCTGCCGCTATTCCATGCCATTGCGGCAGCCGCCGGACGCATCGTCCATGCTGTCCATGAAGTAGTAGCCGATCATATGCAGCACGATCATGTGGGCATCTTCGATGCGTCCCATGTGCGGATGGCTGACCTGAATGTTCAGGCGTCCCAGCGGACCCAATTTGCCGCCATCGCGGCCGGTCAGCGTGATGGTGGTGCAGCCGATCGAATTGGCATATTCCACGGCGCGCACCACGTTCATAGAGTTCCCCGAGCCGCTGACCGCCATCACCACGTCCTCGGGCTGCGCGAAATTCTTCAACTGCTCGACGAACACGCAATCGTAGCTCACGTCGTTGGAATATGCCGTGAGCGTGGGAATGGAATCCACCAGCGAGAGGATGCGGAAACGCGGCTCTCTCTGGTAGCTCGCGCCCTTCAGAATATCGGTCGCGAAGTGCGAAGCGGTGGAAGCGCTGCCGCCATTGCCGCAAATAAAGATATGCCGCCCGCGGTCGCGCGCCTCCCTGAGAATCTCGATGGCGCGGCCGACCTTCTCCACGTCGATGCTCTGAATGACCTGCAGTACCTCGGTGCGGTACCGTTCGGGAAAATCCATGTACGAGTCTTATTGTAGACCGGCCGCCCTGGCGGCAAATTCGCCCGGCCCGTCGGCAACCACGATTTCGCCGCCTTCGGCCGCGCTTCCGGCGGGAAGTCCGGGGCCGCATTCAAAGTTCACGCGCTCCCGTTCCACCGCCAGAGGCCGGTGCTGCACCTGCGTATAAATGGTGCCCACGTACTCGCCCAGAATCCCCATGAAGAAAAGCTGCAACGAGCTCAGGAAAAAGATGCCGATCACCAGCGGCGCCACCCCCACCGAGAACCGGTTCCAAAAAAGCAGCTTGTACAGAAAGTAGCCGCTGCCGGCGGCGAACGATGCAAACGCGCCCAGGAAGCCCGCGAACACCATCAGCCGCAGCGGCACCTTCGAATGGCTGACGATTCCCAGCATCCCCATGTCGTACAGCGTGTAAAAGTTGTTCTTGGTGATGCCGCGTTTGCGCGCCGGCTGGTCGAAAAACAGCTTCTTGTGCGGCAGCCCGATTTCAGCGATGATCCCGCGGAAATAGGGGTAGGGATCGTCAAAAGTCTTCAGCAGTTCGATGACGCGGCGGTCGTAGAGCCCGAAGCCGGTGAAGTTTTCGAAGGTCTCGATCGACGAAAGGCGCTGCACAATCCCGTAGTAGCGCTTGCGAATCCAGAACATGAGCCGGTTCTCTTCGCTGGCGCGCTTGATGCAGAGCACCATGGAGAATCCGTTTTCCCACTCGCGTACCAGGTCGGCAATGATTTCCGGCGGGTCCTGCAGATCGGCCACCATGGCGATCACGGCGTCGCCGCGGGTCTGCTGCAGGGCGTGGTAGGGCGAGCGGATATGGCCGAAGTTGCGCGCATTGACGATGATTTTCACGTTGGGGTCGGCTGCCGCCAGCCGCTTCAGAACCGCCACCGTGCCGTCGGTCGAGGCGTTGTCGATGAAGATGTGCTCGTAGCGGAAGCGGCCGAGCGATGCCACAACGGCGCGCGTCCGCCGGTAGAGCTCCTCCACGTTGGACTCTTCGTTGAAGCACGGCGTCACGATGCTCAGGGATTTCATGCGCGCTCCTCAATCCTTCAATGCCGGAATCAGCATGTTGGCCTCGAATTCCTCACGGTCCAGGAACGGCGCCAGGTCCTCGAGCGGTTTGCTGGCCATACTGCCATCGGCCCTCTGCATGGATGAGACCTTGGGCGCGGTGAACTGGTCCGGCGAAATCGCGACCTCGCATACCACCGGCCCTTCGGCCCGCAGCACCTCGCGAATCGTCTCGCGCAGACCATCATGACCGGAGATGCGCCGCGCCGGAAGCCCGTACGCCGCGGCGATGCGGGAAATATCGGGCAGCGTCAGGCCGCTCGAAGGATCGCTGGCCACCAGGCGGCCGTCGAAATAATTGCGCTGCGTGGCGCGGATCGAGCCGTAGCCGTTGTTGTTGAGCACGAACAGCTTGATGGGCAGGCGCAGGCGGCGGATGGTCTCCAGCTCCTGGCTGTTCATATGGAAGCCGCCGTCGCCTTCGATGGTGACGGTGCGCTGCCGCCCCGCCGCCAGGCAGGCGCCGATGGAAGCCGCGATGCCGAACCCCATGGGCCCGAGGCCTTCACTATTGAAGATGCGCATCCCGGCCTTCACCTGAAAAGCCTGCATGGTGATTTCGCTGCACGCGCCCGAACTGCCCGGCACCAGCAGGTCGCCTTCGCTCATCTCCTCGCCCAGCGCCTGAATGAACACGTAGTTGTTGACGCTGCCGCGCTGCTCCCAGTACTCCGGCAGCACCACCGGATAGCGCCGCTTCCAGGCCTGCGCCCGCGCCAGCCATGCGGAACGCCGCACCGGTGCGATGCGTTCCTTCTGGCGCAGCAGTTCCTCGAGAAAACTGCGCGCATCGACGGCCGCGGCGACATCCACCGAAGTGTTCAGCTTGGCGATCTCGGCGGGGTCGATATCGACGATGATTTTTTTGGCGGCGCGCGCGAAATTGGCGTGGTTGTATCCGGTCTGGCCGTAATCCAGACGTGCGCCCAGGCTCAGCAGGCAATCGGAATTCTGCAGCGTGAAGTTGGCGCCGCGCTGTCCCACCGATCCCGGCCGCCCGGCATACAGCGAATGCGATTCCGGCAGAAAATCGATGGCCTTCCAGGTGGTGAGAACGGGCGCCTGCAGGAGCTCGATGCACTCCTGGAATGCTTCGATCCCGCCTGCCAGCCGCACGCCGTTTCCCACCAGGACGCAGGGTCGCTCGGCGGCATTGAAAAGCTCGATGGAGCGCGCCACCTGCTGTTCGATCCCGGTTTCCGAGCCCCGCGTCTCGAGTTCCTCGGGCGGCATCCCGGCAAGCTGCTCCGGTTCGATCTGCGCCGCCTGCACGTCCAGCGGAATATCGATCCACACCGGTCCCGGCCGCCCGCTGCGCGCCAGAAAGAGCGCTTTTTCCATGTGGTAGCGGATGGTGCGCGGCTCCATCACCGTGACCGCGTACTTGGTGATGGGCGCAGCCACGCGCACGATATCGATTTCCTGAAAGCCCATCTGCCGGATGCCGCGGGCGCCCACCAGGTCGGCGCGCTTCACCTGGCCGGAAATGAAAATGCAGGGCGTCGAATCGAGCCACGCGGCGGCCACGCCGGTGAGGGTGTTGGTGCCGCCCGGGCCGGTGGTGACCAACGCGGCGCCGAAGCGGTTGGTGTACTGGCCGTAGGCATCGGCGGCAATCGCACAGGCCTGCTCGTGCAGGTTGCAGACATACTCGATGCGGCCGCACTTGCCGGCCGAATCCACCAGGTGCATGGCGCCCCCGCCGGGCAGCAGGAACAGATGCTTCACCCCGGCGTCGGCGAGGAATTCCATTACGTAATCGGAAAGCTTCACAGTGTCTCCAGTTGGCGGAACGTATCGGCCGGCGACCCGGCAGCCATGTTCCAGGGCCTGGGCATCAGGAGCGCCTGCACGCCGGCCTCGAGCGCGGCGGCCGCGTTCGCGGGCGAATCGTCGACGAGCACGTCGGCCTTTCCCCACCACTCGAGGAAGTCGCGTTTCGAAGCATCGTAGACGGGGATGGATTCGCCGGCGCGTTTCGAGGGCACGAAATGAAAGGAGCGGATCCAGCGGCCGAAGTGGCGCACCGCCCAGGCGGCCGATAGCGGCGCTGCACACAGCGGCACCGCCGTGAGCGCGATATGCCGGTAGCCGTCGCCATGCCGCTCGAACCAGGCCGACGCTTCGGCGAGCGGCGGCAATCCGGCGTAGCGTGCGGCGCGGAAGCGATCGAGCGAGGCGAGATATTCCTCGCGCGTGACGCCCAGCAGCGCTTCCGGAGGATTGGCCTGCAAATCTTCATAGCGCAGCCGGCACGCGGGGTGGGTTGGCAGCCACTCCTCGCGAAACCAGCTCCCCATGAGGTCGTTCAGCACGTCATCCACGTCCCAGGCGATGGTCAGCATGGCCCCTCAATCGGCCGCGTGGGCAGTGGGGAAGGGAGCCGCGTCTTTTTCACCCAGCCAGAAGGCGATGCAGGTTTTGCGCTCGTCGACCGGAGCGATAGCGGGGTCGGTGTAGTAGGAATCGCCCTTACGGTGCGTGGAGGAGATCTCTTCCATGATCACGCCGTCGCGGCTGCGGAAGCTGTGGCGCATGCCGCGCTCGACCACCAGCAGGTCGCCCGAGCGGCATTCACGCGTGGAGCCTTCGAGATCGATCGTGATATCGCCGTGCAGCACCAGGAAGGTCTCCTCTTTCTGCTTGTGGTGGTGCTCGGGGTGCCGCTGGCCGGGCAGCATGACGATGAGCTTCTTGCAGTATTCGCGGTTCACCAGGTTGATGATGGTGGCGCCGATCTCATCGAAGCGTTCCACGCCGTAGTGATGCGAGATTTCAAATTCCGCCTGCCCCGGAACCACCACGCCGGCGCGCTGGATCATGACGTTGATGCGCTGCACGATGCTGTAAATTTTTTCGCGGTGATCGCTCTGGCGCACGCTCGCAGCCAGCACCGGCTGCTGCGCGGCGATGGGCTTTTCCACGTGCAGAGTGACGTACTTGGAAAGATCGTTGGCGGTGAGCTGCCCCGGCTGGGTGGGGATCGCGAAGAAGACACGCGGGTCCGAAGCGTGCAGCCTTTCGCCCGCCTGCAGGTCGCCGGTCGCGAACACACCGCGGCGCAGCGCCCGCAGGCTGGCCTGTTCCTCCTCCGAAAAATAGGCGCGACGGCCTTGCACGCCGCAAATCTGAAATGCCTCGTCGGCCGCTTCCAGCCAGCGGCGCACCTGTTCGGGACCGGCGGAGTAAGCGTTCAACGGAAACGCCTCGGTGGCCACGCCCACGTGCTTTTCGAAGATGCGCGCGCCTTTGGCGATGGCCATCTGGACGGCTGACGTCTGCTCCGGCTCCTCATGGGTGGAAAAGCCGATGGTGACGCCTTGGTAGCGCGAGCGGAGCAGATCGATCTGGTTCAGTTCCAGGCTGCCGGCCGGGGTCGGATACTGCGCCACGCAGTGCATCAGGGAAAAATCTTTGTGCCGGTGCTGGAAAAAGCTGACGACTTTATCGATGTCTTCGAGCGGCACCCCGGCGGTGGAAGCAATGATGGGCCTGTTCGTGTGCACGATGCGCTCGAGCAGCGGCCAATCGGTGAACGAACAGCTCGCGATCTTGACGACAGAGATGCCGTGCTGCTCGATGCGGCTGACCGATTCTTCGTCGAACGGCGTGCAGACGGCGAGAAAGCCGAGCCGCCCAATCTCTTCGAGGATGGCGCGGAATTCGGCTTCATCCAGCCGCGTTTCGCGGAAGCGCTTGACGTACTTGATATCGCTGCGGTCGCGGTAGGCCGGATGGATAAAGCTGTCGAGCTCGCGGTATTGCAGCTTGAAGGCCAGTTGAAATTTCGACTGGAACGGTGCGGCGGCGGCATGCACTTCGCGCACGATCCGGAGCCCGTGCTCCACGCTGCCCATGTGGTTATTGGCCATTTCGAAGATAAACAATGGCCGCAATGAAAAATCGGTCATACCTGGCCTCCCCGGCCGCCTGCGCGAGGCAGGCGACAGCGCGTCAGAATTCCACTCAACTATGAGAAATTATTGGAGATCCGGCACACCGAAGACTAGATCTCTCTCGGCCATCCCGTAGCCTATCCAAAGTTATGAACCAGCCGGGTGGGCGGTGCTCGTTTGCTATGCTTGGGTGGACATGGATCAGGCAGCCGCCAGCGGCGCGAACGAGGCGCTCTTCGACGAGACCGGCCGGCGCATTCCTTACAGCGGAATGCGCGTGCACAACCAGGTGTCGCGGGGGTATTTTCGTCTCCTGCAGCCGCCGGTGGATGACGAACAGGTCGTTGCCCGCACGGTGCAGTATCTGGGGCTGGCCGGGCCGCCGGTTTCCGCCGGCGCTTTCCAGGAGATTCTTGCCGGGCTTCGCAGTCAACCGGCGCTGCGCAACCTGACGAAAGCCGTACACGTGCCGTTTCTGTGTCCGCCGGCGCTGCCCGGCGCGGGGCGGGGCGAAGATCTGGGCCGGCTTCTGGAAGCCGTGAACCGCTCCTTCACCGCGCGATTTCCGGAATCCGATTTTCGCGATCTCTGCCCCGGTAAGCCCGACGACTCTGCCACGCCTGCTCCCGGCTCGCGCTACGAACGCTTCGAAGCGGCCCGCGGGGCGGGGTATGTGATGGGTATCTATTTTCCGAACTGCCTGGCCGAATACGATTTGGCCTCGCAGCGCAGCCAGATGGCTACTCTGCCTGAAACGGTCGCGTGCGGCGCCGGAACCGCGCAGCTCGTGCTGAGCGGTCCGGCCGAAGCCGCCGCCGCGCTCATCGGCTCACCCGACCTGCTGTGGAACGAAGCCAATTATCCGCACCACCTCTGCCTTTCCGGCATCCAGGAACCGGGCGATGGTATCGTCTACACGTTCGAAGCCTACGGCAACAATCTGCGCTTCCGCTACCGGTCGAACATGCTGACGCCGGAGGTCACGCAAGTATCGGAGCAGTGGGCGGGCGGGCTGACGGTGTTCGTGGGCTAAGGCGGGCACGAGAAGCGGCGGGTTTGGGAAGGGCGCATTCGATAGAAGGATCATGGCCTGTGCGACGTACTGCGACCGCTCACGCGCCGGGACGCGTCGCAAAAACTGCGCTGCAACCTCTTCCGGCAAGGTGAATGTCCTTTTTCGCTTGCCACATACCCGTACCATATAGCTGGTTAGCCCTCCTCCAATCCCGTCTCCCGCAGCACCGCTACCGGCATCCCTTCCCCTAACATGCGTTTTACGGTGGCCCACACCTCGTCCGAATAACTGCCCGCCATCACCAGCACGGCATCCACGGGGTCGGAAAGCAGCCTCTCGGGAGCCACTATTGGGATGTGGGAGGCGGGCGTCAGTTTCCCCTGTTTGAAGGGTGCGGAATCGACCACGTAGCGCACTCTTCCGCTCAAACCCATGAGCGCCATGATGGCAAACGCCTGATGACCGGCGCCCCAGATGGCGACCTTCCCGTGGCGGGCGAGAAACGCGTCGATTTCGGTCCGCAGCTTCTCCTGCCGGCCGGTGAACCCGGATAGATCGAGCGGTTCCCGCTTTCTGACCGTGGCGGAAAGGATGTAATCGTGCCAGATTTCCGCTACGTGCAGCACTTCGAAACCGTTGCGTTCCAGCGCGGTGGTGAGGGTACGGCGGCTGAAGTAGAACAGGTGGTCGCGCATGAACTCGGAAAACAGGTTTCCTCGCAGGATCATGTCGAAATTGGGCACTTCGACCATCCCCACGGCGCCCGATGCGAGATTGTTGCGGATCCCGCGCAGCACCGCGTTGGGCCGCGGCAAGTGCTCGAAGAAACTGAGGATCGCGAAGGCGTCGAAGGGGCCGCCCGGCACGCGGCAGTCTTCCTCTTCGACGAACCCGCGCGCCACTGCCAGTCCGTGCGCGGCGCAGCACTGCACAGCGTCTTCATTCCACTCCAGGCCGCGCGCCTCGACACCCGCTTCCTGCAACAACGCCAGATATTCGCCGCGGCCACTGCCAACTTCCAGCAAATTCCTCCCGGCGAGGCTGTGCTCGGCGACGAATTGACGGAACTGCCCGCGGCGGAAAGCAGTCATCTCCGGAGAGACCGCCACCGCGCGGATCACCTCGCGGTAATAGGGGACGGGTTCGGCATCGAGTTGCACCAGGCCGCAGCCGGAGCACTGGTAAATATCGAGATCGAAGCCGCGGTCGTCTTTGACGGAACCGGCATCCGGCAGATGCTGCGCTACACCGGGCATGTCGGGATAGCGGAGCAGGGGATCGGGAAAGAGAGCGTTCCCGCAGACTTTGCAGGCGCGGAGCATCGCCCTGATTGTACGACAGCGCGATAGTAACTTCGGACAACCCGGGCGCGTATGACCGAGGCAAACGCAGTAATCGCGCGGAGGCCGTGAAATCATGAACGGGGGGAGACAAACGAATGGCATCGGTGTTGGATCCGCTGACGGAGCTCAACTCTGTGGAGGCGCTCAAGCGCGACGAACTTCGTCACAGGAAACCGCGGGTCTACGAGAAAATCCAGCGCTTCGATGCAGCGGCGCAGCACGGCGTCATCAGCCCGATTCTGCGGCTGGCGTGGAGCTATCTGTGCAATTTCGAATGCGACCATTGCTGCGCCGAGCACCGCATGGACCGCTACCTCATCAAGATCACCGGCAAGCCGGAACAGCGCCGCCGCATGAACTATGACGACCTGGGGCGGCTGGCGCGCGAGGCCGATGAGTACGGCATTTATCGCTTCGTGCTCACCGGCGGCGAGCCCACCACGTGGAAGGATCTGTTCCGAGTGATCGAAGTCCTCGATCCCGACCGCCACCTGGTGATCATGGACTCCAACGCCTATCTCCTGGGCGAGCGGCCGGATTTCATCCGCAGGCTGGCCGACGCCGGCGTCTATAAGATGCAGATCTCGCTCGACAGCTTCGTCGAAAGCGAGCACGATCACTTCCGCAACAAGCCCGGCTCCTACCGGCGCGTGATGCAGATTCTTCCCCTGGTGCTGAACGCCGGCATGAAGCTGATGGTCTCCACCTGCCTGGTTCGCGACCGGGCTTACACGCAGGAGTTCGAGGACTTATGCCGCTTCTGCGGCGAACTGGGCGCGATGCTGTATGTTACTTATGCCAAGCCCACGGGAACCTGCGGCCAGCATGAAGACTGGGTGGTTACCAAACGGGACGCCGACCGTATTCGCGAACTGGAAAAGAAGTTCGATATCACGACCCACATGACGCCGTCTTACATGCGCGACAAGACGGCCGGGTCGGCGCCGCTGGGCCATTATGACGGCTGCATCACGGTCAAGGGCATCAACACCGTGGAACCGACGGGCGATATTGTCCCTTGTCCTTACATGGACTGGTCGATCGGCAACATTCTCGACGAGCCGCTGGCCGTGGTCCTGGACCGCGGGATGCGCAACCGCTGGTTAGGGCCGCAGCGCAACGACTGCCTGATCGGCGAGGATCTCGAGTTCATCCAGATCCACAATTCCAAAGTGGCGGAGCGCAAAGCCGCGGGAGTCTACGACCTGCCGGTACCTTACGGCGAAGGCTTCTCCGACGCCGACCTGATTTCCGCTTAAGCCGCGGGCATGGTGCGGCGAATGGCTTCTTTCAAATCGACGGTTTCGCGAAGGCCGAGTTCGCCGCGCGCACGCGCGGTGCCGGGAACGTAGCGATCCGGCTCGGCCCCCGGTTCCGCCTGTTTGGCAATTCGCACCTCGACCGGCGGCGAGAAGCATTCCGCCACTGTGCGCGCCAGTTCCGTAATCGAAACATCGCGCTCTGACCCTACATTGTAGGGGCGCAGCGATTCGCCGCGGAAAAGGATCGTCCATAGCCAGACCATCAGGTCCGCCGTGTACAGATAACTGCGCCGCGGCGTGCCGTCTCCCAGAATGTGGATCGGCCCGCCGCGCAATCCGTCGCGGATGAAATTACCGATGGCGTAGTGAATATCGAGCGGCAATCCCGGCCCGGTGAAGCTGAAGCAGCGGGCGATTTTCACTTCGAAACCGTGCCGCCGCGCATAGCAGGCGCACAGGAATTCGGCAGCCCGTTTGCTGCTTCCCCATGCGGAGAGGGTCGCGGTGTCGGTAGTCGCGGGCGCGCCGGCGTAGTCTTCCACGACATGAGTCACGGCGGGCGGCTGGTGGCCGTAGACCACGCCGGAGCTGGTGTAAAGCAGTTTGCGCGCACCGCACGCGGCCGCAAACTCCAGAACGCGGCGTGTGCCGGCGACTACCGTATCGAACTTGGCAACGATATCGGCTTTCTCAAATGTCTCGCGGGCGCTGGTGGCGGCGGCATGAATGATGTGGGTGAACGGGCCTTCGGGAAACTCGCAGGTCTTCACGTCGCCGGTGTGGAAGCTGATGCCGGCGGTCGCGCCGAGGTGCGGGTAGTCGGACTGAAAGCGCACGGGGTCTCTGGTCAGCACAACGGCTGACGCGCCCAATCGCAGCTCCCGGTTGGCATGAGCGAAACTTTCCAGCAGCCACCTTCCGAAAAAACCCGTGCCGCCGGTCAGGAAGAGCCGGTTTCCGCGCAACTCCGGCCATAAGTCCCGCGTAGCTTCGAAGATCTGGCGCTGGTCGGTATCTATGACGGTACCGTGCATGAGTCATCCAATTATAGATGCCGAGCTATCCTGGAACCAATGCGGATGAGCGTGGATCTGACCGCGGCGTGGCATCGATTGATTGCCAACGGAACCCTCAAGAACACATTCGAAGACGCGGCCGGGCGGAAGATCGAAGCCGGCGTGCGAATGGGACCGCACGGTCCGGAGTCTTACGCCATCGCGGTGGATACGGGAGACTCGGTATGCGCGCCGGCGGAGTTGGTGCGGCTGGAGAGCGGAATGGAGATTCTCTTCAATCCCGTTGGCGGTTTGAAGCCGCACACCCGCCCGGCGCAGGCGGGGAGGCAGCCGGATATGCCTGCCGATGCCGCTTCCTGCCCGCTGCGCTGCCAGAACCCGCAGCATCCTCTGAGTATTCTGCGCCGCCCGCTGCTGGTGGAGACTGCGTGTCCGCACCGCCGGTGGCGCGCATTTCCCAACGTCGCTCCCTGGGAAGCCCGCGGGCTCCTGGTGTGGGCGCCCGCTCCCGCAGGCAGCGATCCCGGCACTTTGCCGCATCTTCCGCAGCGCATGGAATGCGGGGATCTGGAGGATTTTCTGGCGATCGCGCGGGCGAGCGAAGGCATGACCACCTTCTTCAATTCGCTGCATGGCGGCGCTTCCGCCAACCATCTGCACTTTCAGAGCGTCGCCTGCGAACGTCCGCTCGCGGTGGAAATCGCCGCCCGCCGTGCTCACGGGCGATACACCCTGCTGGCGAACTATCCGGCCGGCGGAGTGGTCTTCCCGCTGGATGCGGCTGCAGAGACGCTCTGGGCGCCTCTGGAAAGGATCCAGGCGGCCGGATATCCGTTCAACCTGATTGCGCTGCCGGCGGGAATCTTTCTATTCGTGCGCAGTCCCGAGCAGGAGATCCTGGCGGAGTTTCCAGGGCGCGCTTTCGGCGCCATCAACTTCGCGGGCGTGTTCATCACTTCCGACGCCGCGGAACGCGCGCGGGTGAACGAAGAGACCATTGCCGCCGCGTATTCCCGGATGACGGTGGGCGGCGAGTTACTGCTCGAGTTACTGGGATAGCTCCACCGCGGCAGGCAGTTTCGCGAGCGCGTGGAAGGTCTCGATGACGTAATCCGTCATCGACTGCCGGATTCCCGGATATACACCGATCCAGAAGACGTTGTTCATGACGAAATCGGTGTGGACGAGCGGCGCGGCGATGCGATACTTCGATTCGCTGTAGGCCGGCTGGCGGATCAGGTTGCCGCCGAAGAGCAGGCGGGTGGCGATTTTGCGTTCTTCCAGAAATGCCGTGACCTGGTTGCGTGAAAACGGCGCGTCTTCCCGCACGCCAATCGGAAAACCGAACCAGCTCGGCTCCGTACCCTCAGTGGCCTGCGGCAGAATAAAAAACTCCTCGAGGCCGGCCAGGCCTTCGCGCAGGCACGCAAAGTTCCGGCGGCGCGCTTCGATGAAGCTATCCACTTTGGCAAGCTGCGCCACGCCCACAGCCGCCTGCATGTCCGTAATTTTCAGGTTGTAGCCGATGTGCGAATACGCATATTTATGGTCATACCCACAGGGAAGGCCGCCCAGTTGCCAATCGAAGCGCTTGCCGCAGGTGTTGTCGCATCCGGGCTCGCACCAGCAGTCGCGGCCCCAATCGCGGAAGGATTCCGCCAGTGTATGCAGAAGCGGCGCTTGCGTAAGCACCGCGCCGCCTTCGCCCATGGTGATGTGATGCGCGGGGTAGAAGCTGGTGGTGGCCAGATCGCCAAACGAACCCACTCGGCGGCCGCCGTACGTCGAGCCGACGGCATCGCAGCAGTCTTCCACGAACCAGAGCGCGTGCTTGCGCGTAAATTCCAGGACCGCGTCGAGATTGAAGGGATTGCCCAATGTGTGCGCGAGCACCACGGCGCGGGTGCGCGGCGAAAGCGCCGCTTCGAGCTGTGTGACATCGACGTTGTAAGTGGGAACGGTGACATCGACAAAGACCGGCACCAGCCCGTTCTGCAGGATCGGGTTCAGCGTCGTCGGGAAGCCTGCGGCCACGGTAATGACTTCATCGCCGGGAACGAGCCGCCGCTCGCCAAGGCGGGGCGAAGTGAGCGCGGAGACCGCCACCAGGTTCGCGGAGGAGCCGGAGTTCACCAGGGCGCACTGACGCACCCCGATCCAGCGTGCGAATTCGCGCTCGAACTTCGCTGCGAAGCGGCCGGCGGTGAGCCAGAAATCGAGCGCCGAATCGACCAGCAGCGCCATCTCCCGGCTGTCGAAGACGCGGCCGGAAACGGGCACCGGGCTGTCGGCGGGCGCGAAGGCGCGCTCGGGGAAGGCTTCGCAGTAGTATTCCGCGGTGAGTTCGAGGATGCGGCGACGCAGTTCCTGTGCGCGTTCGTTCATGCCACGAACTCCGCGGTGACCCGCTCCTCGCACATCAGGAATTCCCGATACCAGCGAATGGTTCGCGCGAGTCCCTGTTCCAGCGTGAAGAGCGGCGTCCAGTTCAACATGCGCCGTGCGCGGGAGGCATCGAGCGACTGGCGGCGGATTTCGTTGCTGGCTTCGTTCATCACCAGCGGCTCGACGTCCGAATCCATGGCGAGGAGAATCCTGCGCACCAGTTCCAGCACGGTGACTTCGATCTCATTGGAGAAATTGAACGCCAGGCCACGCAGCTCGCCGCGTTCGTGCAACTGCTCGGCGAGCAGCATGTAGGCCGCTGCGCCATCCTCGACGTAAAAGTAATCGCGCACGTAATGGCCGTCGGAGCGGATCACGGGGCGCTGGCCGCGAACGGCGGCGCGAATCGTTCCCGGCACGATGCGGTTCCAGTTGAGGTCGCCGCCGCCATAGAAATTGCCGCAGCGCGTGACACCCACGGGCAGGCCATAGGTTTCAGCGTAAGTCTGAGCGATCAGATCGGCGCAGGACTTGCTGACATCGTATGGATGGCGGCCTTGCAGGGGAGTCGATTCGCTATAAGGCAGCACTTCCTGATCGCCGTACGCTTTATCGCTCGAGGCCACCACCACGGAGCGCACGCCGCCCGAGCGCCGGCAGGCTTCCAGGAGGTTCCAGGTACCCTGAATGTTGCTTTCGAATGTCGAAATCGGATTGCGGTTGGCGATGCCTACGATGGTCTGAGCAGCCAGGTGAATCACGACGCCGGTTTCATATTCACCAATCGTGCGTTCCAACAGGCCCCGGTCGCAGATGTCGCCTCGCACCGTTTTCACGCGGTCGAACGTACCGGAGCGCAGCAACTCGCTCTGCGGAACCCAGTCGCGCACCAGGCACACGACGTCGGCGCCGGCATCCGCCAGCATGCGGGCGAGCCAGCTTCCCACCAGCCCCGTAGCGCCGGTTAGCAGGACGGAGCGGTCGCGCCAGAATTGCGCGCTCACTGCCAGACTCTCCAGGGCGCCTCGCCGTCGTTCCAGAGTTCGTTCAAATGCAGATAGTCGCGGTAGGTATCCATGGCGTAGAAGAAGCCGGGATGCCGGTAAGCCATGAGCTGGCCTTCGCGCGCCAGGCGTTCCAGCGGTTCGCGCTCGAAGATGCAGCCGTCGCCATCGAGGTAGTCGAAGACTCTGCGGTTGAGAACGAAGTATCCGGCGCTCATCCAGCCATCCGTCTTGGGTTTCTCCGTAAATGTATTGACGCGATCATTGCCGTCGAGATCGAGCACGCCGAAGCGGGAGACCGTCGAGACAGTCGTTACGGTGGCGACTTTGCCGTGGCTTTTGTGAAACTCCACGAGGTTGCGCAGGTCGAGATCGGTTACGCCATCGCCATAGGTGAGCAGGAACGCATCATCGTCGACGTAGCGTGCGATTTTACGGATGCGCCCGCCGGTCATGCAGTCGATCCCCGTGTCTGCGAGAGTTACGCTGAAACCCTGTTCGGTGTGCTGCCCGTGATAGCGGATCTGCGATTTCTGACCCAGACAGATGGAGAAATCGTTGTTCATGGCCTCGTAATTGAGGAAGTACTCTTTGATGGCGGCGCCGCGATAGCCCAGGCACAGGACGAAGTCGCGGAAGCCGTGGTGGGCATAGGTTTTCATGATGTGCCAGAGCACGGGCCGGCCACCTATCTCCACCATGGGCTTGGGCCGGAATTCGGTTTCCTCGCGCAGGCGGGTGCCGAATCCGCCGCACAAGATGACGACTTTCACAAAGTTGATTATTCAGGAGATGCGGTCAACCCTCTAGGTCGAATTTGGTTCAGGAATTGACGCTATCTTTGGTTATCGCCGTGGCTGGTTTTTACGCGATGCCTTCCATAGCCGATTTTTCCGGCTCCTGGAATGCCAGCACGGCCTGTTGAGCCTGCTTGCGGAGGCGCCATTTTTCGTAGGGCGGGGCCTCTTTTTTGGCGATGTCCTGAATGATGGCGGCTTCGATTTCGCGTTCCTGGATTTCCGGGGCGATGCGTTGGAAACGCTCCTGCTGGCGGAGAACTTCGGCCTTCTGCTTGCGCAGCAGCGCCTTTTTGACGTCCGGCATATCCTGGAAAAGCATCTCGGCGATCTGCATGCGAGATTGCTCGTACTCCAGGATCAGCTCCCGCTCCTGGTCTTCGCGATTCCGGCGCTCGGCGCCTTCCTGCTGGCGGCGGTAGCTATTCGTGAGTGTGCGATACAATTCGGGACTGACCAGACGGTCGCGTGTTTCCGGATCGCGGACGATTTTTACGAGCAAACCCCCTACATTGCGCAATGTCTGGCCGGCGCTGCGCTTCTGGCGGCAAATGTGAATCGCTATCTCACACCAGTCCAAAAGGTCTCTGCCTGAGGGACTACTGGGACCTGCGTCGAGAGCGCTCCGCACCAGGCTGGTAGCAACATGCGGCAGCACCTCTTGCTCCTGCATTCCCTGTAGGACCCGCGTACAACGCTCTAACCCATAAAAATCCAGTGCTGTGATGGCCGCTTGGCAGTACGCCGCGGCAGTTTTGGCCGCCATACCGGCCTCTTGGAACTGCTCCTGATAGGTTGCCCGCTGGATTTCAGGATCTCTGGTGGCGCGGTGCATGAGTAGAGTCTTACGCTCAGACACATACCCGGGATGCCGGTGCAGCGCGATCCGCCAGTCTTCGCTGGAAAGAACCTGGTAGGAGCCCAGAACCTGAATACGATTCAACTGCTCGAATGCAGGCTCCAACGTCTGCATTAATCGGGACAAATACTTAGGCGGATTCAGAATCCCCAGATGTTCGGTAGCCAGTTGCCCGGCATCGATGATGACAACATCGGTTTTGGCGAACGCTACCGCCAGAAAGCGATACAAGTGTTTGGCCGTAATGCCGTCCAACTCCATGTACCGGTTAGCGTCCAATAGCCGGAAAAACCCGCTGTCCATGGATTGAATGAGCTTGTCCGTCCAGGTGACCGAGCCGGTGCAGCGGCCGGTCGAACGGTTCAAAGAGAAACTGGCTTCCTGGAAGACGTTACACCACTTGACCTCTTCGTGCAGCTCATTTTCCATCAAAGCGCGAAACCGCAGTGGGATAAACCGGTCCATGGCAAGCTTCAGACGCTTGTAAAACTTGCCATGTACAGCGCCGATATCCAGGATGCGCGCGATTTCACGGCCGGTAAAAGTCACGGTTTTAGCGAAATCGTTGCGGAACGTGAGCACCCCAAGGGCAACAAAGATGTCCAGGTCCTGTTCCGTGGGGAGCCCTAACTCGTTATTTCCCTGTACCTGCCAGACCACCCGAGCGGTCGTGCCATCGGGCAGCATTTTGGTTCCGCTGATCTCGATCTTGCCGGGTAACACCATAAAGACCATGCCATATAGGAGAGGTCCTTCACTTCTTGCTATGATATTGAAAATTAATCACTTATCTGTGATGATTTACGGTCAATCACACGGCTCTTACGATCAGCCCCATGCGATTGAGCATAAAACTGCGCTAAGTTATTGAAAAAAAGCCGAGTCCACCGGATCCAAGTCGTGTGCCTGATCGTAAGCCTCAGATCTGTTGCCGCCGCTCATATTTCAGCTACTTCCATCGGCCTTTATCCCCAAACTCACAGGTGTTCCGGGGAAGCTCACGGCAGCAGGCCGTATTTCCGTGCAAACTCATGGCTTTTCCCTACAGTCTCAAGCAGCAACCGCCACCAGGTATGTGCTCAATCGTAAGCTCTACTCCGAGCGTACAGCGTGTGCCTCCCCGCAAATGCTGGTCTACTGCGGAGATAGAGTGGCAAACTGCACCGAGGTCAGCTTGACAGTTTCGCCGGAACCGCGTCAGACTTTGATTTGCTACCGGGACGTTCCGTCCTGTGGCAGGGGAGAGCAAGCGATTGAAACGGATTCTGGCCATCCTTGGGTGTGCGGTGCCTTTATGGGCACAATACGCAGGGCCGGCGATTCTCAGCCGGGGCGATGCGCCCGCAGCGATGACCAACCCGCAAATCAGCTTTCGTCCATTCGTTGAAATCACTGGTGTTTACGACACGGGCCTGGCCGGAGTGGGCCTGAACTCCCAGGGAGAACTGGGCAATTCCTCTTCTCCGGGAATCCAGCTGGGATGGGGTATTAGCGGCTCCCACAGTTGGCGGCACACACAGGTGGGGCTGGATTATCGCGGCGACATCCGCGACTATACCCGCACAACGTATTACGACACCACTGATCAGTCGCTTCTGCTAGGGGTCAAGCACCAGATAACCCGGCACATCATGATCAACTGGCGGAATTCCGTCGGCATGTTTTCCACAAACTTCGGTACCCTCGGGTTACCCGACACGGTGCCTTTCGATCCTTCGCAGAGCTTTATCCCCACCACGGACTTCTTCGACAATCGTACGATTTATGGCAGCTCCATGGTCGACCTCATCATACAGCGGAGCGCCCGCCTTTCTTTCGATTTGGGAGGCGGCGGCTTCTTTGCCCGCCGCCGTTCGAGCGCTCTTTACGGTGTGACCGGTGCAACCGCGAAGGCAGACGTTCAATACCGCCTGACCCGCTACACGACCATCGGGGCGGAGTACACGTACGACCACTTCAGTTTTAATCACCTCTTCAATAGCACCGATATTCAGGGTGCCGAGGCGACCTACGCGGTCCAGTTGACCAAGGACACGGAGTTCACCGGCTACGCCGGAGTGATGCGGGTAGAAACGAAATTCATTCAGGCTACCCCGCTCGATCCGGTGATTGCAGCCATTCTGGGTATCACCCAAGCGGTCCAGGTCAGCTACGGTGTGCGGTATGTCCCGAATGTGAGTGCCCGTCTGTCGCGCGCTCTGCAGCATGGGGTGATCTATCTAGACGGTGGCCACACGGTCACACCCGGCAACGGCCTCTTCCTTACGTCCACCATGAGCGAGGTGGGAGGAGGCTATACATATACCGGGCTACGGCGCTGGAGCTTCAATGTGGGGGGCGGCTGGGACAGAGCGAAATCCATAGGGAATATTCAGGGCGATTATGCGGGCAGCACCGGAACAATCGCGGTTTCGCGGCAGGTCACCCGCGCCGTGCATGTGGTAGCCTCGTTCAGCGCGCGCAACTACAGCAGCGCAGATTTCGCCATGTACAACCGCGTGATCTACGACATGCAACTGGGCCTGGGTTTTGCGCCCGGAGATGTTCCTATCCGAATCTGGTGAGCCATGAGTGCGGAAAGCTGCAGCAAGGTGAGGCTCTTACCGGACGGACCTGTCCGCGAAGCGCGCGAAGTGCGATGGACAGGCCACCTGCTGGATCTCGAAGTTGCGGTCCGCGAGAACGAGCCGGAATTGCATGCCGGTGCTCTGGTGGAGATCGAATCCGGACCGAAGCTCTATCTCGGAGTCGTCGAGCAAAGCCGCGGCGCGGCCCTCTGTGTTTCCGTGGAACACGCCCTGGACCGTGATGCCCTGGAGTGGATCCAGGATACCTGGGGGTGAGCGCAGGTCTGCGAGATAATGGCAGCTTGGAACCCGCGGGCGGCTAGATGATCCGACTTTTCCGCATCTTCATCCCGGTCAGCACCTTTACGCTTGTCTTGGCCGATTTCTTCCTGACCTGCCTCTCCTACATCGCCGCCAGCTACCTCATGTTCGAGGTGGATCCGACCGATTACCTGCTCTACGACAACGGAATGCTGGCAATCATGGTGGTGACCACCATTTTTCTGATGGGAGCCTATTTCAACGGCATGTATTCGGAGCTGTATGTCAAATCGAAAATCAATTTGCTGTATCAGCTCTCGCTGATTACCGGCCTGACTTTCGTGGTGGAGGGGCTTTTCAGCTCCGAGGCCGCAGCCCTCGAGTTGCCTATCCGTGTGATGATCGTCGGGGCCGCGCTCTCGGCCACCAGCATCTTCGCCTGGCGCCTGTTTTTCAGCCAATATGCCATCGACATGCTGGGACATGCAGGGGTTTTGCTGGTGGGCACGGACCCGGCGGTAGAAGCCGTAGCCAAGTACATCAACAGCCATCCGCAGAGCGGCTTCCGCGTGATGGGCTACCTGGATGAAAACGAGTCGCCCGGAGAGAGCATGCCCGGGATCAAGAAGCTGGGTCACGCCGCGGCGCTGCCCGAGATGATCCGCGCGCTGCAACCCAGCCGGGTTGTGGTGCGGCTGAACCGGACGCCTACCATCGAGTTTTCGCGGCTGCTGGAAGAACTCCGCTATGCCGGACAGAATATCGATGAAGCGGCAGACATGTACGAAAAAGTGTGTGGCCGGGTGTGGCTTCGCGGCATTCAACCGGTAGAGCTGATCTACAGCAGCCGGTTCGGCGCTCCGCTCCGCAGTCTGATGATGCAGCGCATGATCGACGTGCTGCTGTCGATTATCGCCTTCATCGTGCTGCTTCCCCTCATGCTCCTGACATGGGGTGTGCTCAAACTGCACGTCCCAGGCCACGTACTGCAAAGAGAGGAGCGCATGGGGATAGGCAGGACACGGTTCCTGCAATACCGGTTTCGGCTGCCCTGCCGCTGCGCTTCTATGGAAGTGAGCGAAGGCCGGCTGTTGACTATCATCCGCAAGTTTCACCTGGACGGACTCCCGCAGTTGATCAACGTCCTCAAAGGCGACATGTCGATGGTGGGGCCGCGCGCGGACCGGCCGGAGTTCGCCGAGGAACTCGCGGCGGCGATCCCGTTTTATCCGCAGCGCCGGGGCGTCCGCCCGGGGATGACGGGATGGGCGCAGATTCAGGATCTCCCGCGCGCGGCGGATGCCCTGGCGGCCCTTGGATACGACCTCTATTACATCAAGTACATGTCCCTGAGCCTGGATACCATCATTGCCGCCCAGACGCTGCGCACGATGTTTGTCGAGGAACCGGAGTAGTTTGTGGCGCGGTTCGTCACAGTCAGCGTAGCGGCCGGCGCTGTACTGCTGGCGGCGCTGCTCTCGACCAAAGCACAGCCTGAGCCGGGTCAGAACCTGGTGGAAGATCCTTCCTTCGAAATGACAAGGCTGCCGGACCAGTTCGGGAATGTCTTTGCGAAATGGCAAGGCTGGAAATATGAAGGCGACTGCACCTTCGAGGCGGGCCTGGTGGCGCACAGCGGAAAAATATCGGCGCTCCTGGCATGCAGCACAGCGGGAAAGGTTCGCATCAGCCAGTCGCAGAACCTCGCGCCGGGCCGCTATCGCATCACTGCCGAAGTTCGCGGCCTGGACATCACCACCGGGGAGTGGTCGGAGACCACCGAGTTCATGTTCAACGGCCACTATTTCAACCTCGCGAAGAACGGCACGTTCGGCTGGACCCGCCTAACCTACGTCGCGGATCTGAAGCAGCCTGCCAAAACCGGCCCCTCGTTTGGTTTGTGGGCGCCGGGTATGTTTTGGATTGACGACGTTTCCATGGAGCGGGTGGGAAGCAGCGAACCGTTGACTCCGGCGCCGGTGCTGGGCAGGGAAGAGGCGCCCATCGCTCCTCCGGGCCCGCTGGGCCAGGAAACAGTCCGCTGTCCGCGGTGCGGCTACCGCAATCGGCCCGAATGGGGAAAATGCTACGCCTGCGGCACCCCGCTGAAGGCGGCCGCGCCGCCGGAAAGCACCGGTCCTCCGGTTCGCTCGATCACGTCCTTTGAACACGGCAATCCGTTCACCAACAGCACAGTGGTTGCCATGCACGCCACCGACGGCAGCAAGGCGCTGCGCATCGACCGCGGATACGCGGTCATGCTGGCGCCGCAGAACTGGCTGGGGTACGACATGTTGAAGGTGGACATGTATACCGATTCCACGCAGCCGCTGCCCCTGGATATCGAGATTCAGGATACAGGCACGCGCGATTACTGGACGCGCGTGAACCAGCATTCCGTGGTTCCGCCCGGCCGCAGCACGCTGGTGCTGCCTCTGAAGCAGCTCTATGTGGGTGAGAAAGGCCGGCCCGGAAGGCCGTTGATCCTCAACGGCATTACGCGCCTGGTCTTCTCCATTGGCCCTTCGCCCGCGGCGCCTCTCTTTCTCGACAACCTGCGGCTGGAGCGCGATCTCTCCAGCAGCAAAGTCCGTTTCGAAGGATTGTATGCGTTCGATTTCGGAACCGGCACCAGTCCGGTAATGGACGGCTTCACTGCCATCACTCCGGCGGCGGTGTATTCCCCCGGGCGAGGCTATGGCCTGAGGAATGCCAAAATCTGGCGCGCGGTCGACGCGCTCCAGCCCGACCCTCTGTACCAGGATTTCCTCTGCATCGAGTCGGGCGGGCTGGCCGTCGACGTCCCGAACGGCAAGTACCGCGTAATTGTGAACATAGACAGTCCCGGCGGCTTCTGGGGCGAAGCGCAGGCATTCAAAGAACGCTCGATCGTGGCCCAGGGGCTCAAGGTGATTGACGAAAAGATGAATTTCAGGTCGTTCGCCCGAAAGTATTTTCAGTTCTGGGACAAGGACGATCTGCCCATCAAAGACACCTTCGATAAATACGACCCGGCGCACTTCGAGCCTAAGATTTTCGACGTGAACGTCACTAAAGGACAGATCGACCTGCAGTTCAACGGCGAAAACTGGGCGTGTAGCGTGTCTTCCGTGATCCTCTTTCCGGTGGAGAAGAGTGCTGAAGGGCAGCGCTTCCTGGATTGGGTCAAAGAGAAACGCCGCTTTTATTTCGACAATTACTTCAAGCGCGTGCTGCATCGCGCCACGGGAGATGCACTGGCCCCTTCGCCCGCCGAAACGCAGCGCGGTTACGTGCTCTTCGCGCGCGACTTCATGCGCGACCTTTACTACAACGATACGCCGTTTCGTGACGAACTCGAAAAGCCTCTCGAAGCCGAGGTCTTTGCCGGGCAGCAGGAGCCCCTGACTCTGGCTGTGCTTCCATTGCATGACTTGGGACAGGGCAAGCTCACGGTGAGCTCGCTGAGCGGTCCGCAGGGCACGATTCCCGCGGACGCAATCGAAATCGGCTACGTCTCCTACCGCCTGCAGCGGGTCACGTCGGATGGCGCGGTGTACACGATCGCCCCGCGCCTGATCGTGCCGCGAAATATCGTGGAGCTGCCGCACGGAATTACGCGCCAATACTGGCTGGAGGTGCGTACGCCCGCTGGCGCAGTCCCCGGCTTGTACACGGGGCAGGCGACGTTCCGGCCGGAGAGGGGTCCGGCGCAATCGGTGCCGATCCGGCTGACGGTCTTGAAAGGTACGCTGGCCCCCATGGATATTCCGGCCGGCCCTTTCGGCGGCCGCATCGGAATTCCATGGCTGGCCAGTGATCCCGAGACGGCCATTTTCGGCGCCACCGCGACCGAGCGCAGCCTGCACGTTCTGCGTGACTACGGCTTTACGATTTTTAGCGGGGTTCCGGAGATCGGGTACCACGGTTTCAGCGCCGGCAAGCCGCAACTGGATTTCAGCTTCGCCGACCGGCAGATGCGGGTGGTCAAGGAAATGGGCTTTCTGGCGGTGAGCAGCTACGGGTCGGGTGTGACGGGTCTGGATGCATATCACGAGGATACCGGCAGAATGAAGGCAGCCGGCTTCAGCGATTACGCGGCGTTCCTCAAAGCGATCTATAGCGAAATCGAGCAGCACGCCCGCGAAAAGGGGTGGCCGCCGGTTTACTGGAACCTCTGCGACGAGCCGGGCGGCGACGAATTGAGTCGCTCCATCGAGAATGCCAAAGCCTATCGCAGCGCGTTCCCGGCGGGGCCTCCGTTCTTCACGGGGGCCAGCAGCCTGTATGCCGACGATCCCGGCGGCGAGCACTTCACGCTCGCGCGGACGCTTACGATTCCAGCCCTCAACCTGTTCAGCGAAGCCGGCGTGCTGCGTTTGCGCGCCGCCGGCGGCCAGTGGGCTTTCTATAATTCCGCCAGCCGCTGGACGTTCGGCGAGTTTCTGTACAAAGCCGCCAGCCAACTCGGTTTGAAGTACCGGATTGCCTGGCACTGGAACCTCGTGGCGGGCGATCCGTATTACGCGCTCGACAGCCGCGAAGACGATTATGCCTGGGCAAACACCAACGCCGAAGCCGAGTTGATTCTATCGCTGCAGTTTATGCGGGTAGCCGCGGGGATCACCGACTACCGCTACCTGCTCACCCTGGAGCGCTTGGGCGGACGCGCGTGGATCGACAGACGCATGGCGGCATTCCACCTCGATGATCGCGATCCGCAGGTTACCGCGCAGGACTGGAGGACGTTCCGCCGGCAGGCGGCCGCAGCCATCGAAGCCCGCCAGTAGTCTACCGGCTGGAGCGCACTCCCAGAACCGTTCGCAGGAAGATATCGAGATCCATCGACGGGGTCCCCTGCTTGACGTAGTACAGATCGTACTCCAGACGCAGCCTCTCGTCCGGCAGCGGCAGGCGCAGGTGGATTTGCGACCAGCCCAGAATCCCGGGCCGGACTGTAAATCGATGTCCGTACACCGGGATGAGCGTCAGCAGCCGGTGGGCGAATTCGGCTCTTACCGGAGGCGGACCGATCAGCGTCATCTCGCCGCGGGCGACGTTGATGAGCTTCGGCAGGTTCACCAGGCGGAGGCCTTCGATCCAGTCGCTGCCGCGGAACTTGTTGCCGGCCCGGTCGCGGGTTCGGAACCGGAAAAGAGAGAACGGAATCTGTTGAAAGCCGACGCATTCGACGCGCTGCAGTGCCGGTTCCCCGGTGGAAACGCGGACCAGGATCGCGGTAAAGACCAGGACCGGGGAAAGCAGGAGTAGCAGCCCGAGAGAGATCACGTTGGTGTAGACCGCCTGCACCGCCATGGCGGCCCGGTTGGCCATGAAATCACGGGAGAAGAGCAGGTCGAACGGCGCCAGTGAAGCGGTGCTCACGCGCGAGAAAACGTTTTCGTAAAACGTCGAGCCCGACTCAATCGAAATACCTTCGTAACGCAGCCGCAAAAGCTCGCGAGGCTTGACGGGAACCCCATGGCCGCCATTGCTCACCACGATGTGCCCCGGTTTCTTTTCGGCTACGACTTCTGCCAGGCGTTCCGGCGTTCCGTCATTGGGAACCTCGGGGGGAAGGCTTGCCGGCTCGGTATCCAGCACCCCGACGATGCGTTTGCCGAGCACGGAAGCCAGCGCGCGGCTGGTGGGATCAAAACCCAGTAACAGGATACCCTCGCGCCCGGCGTCACGCTCCGCCAGAACGGTGCTGAAGACCGCGGCCAGGCCGCTTCCGCTCAGCACAATGGCCCAGGGCAGCAGATCCAGGTTGAACAAATAGACCAGGCCAGATTGCACCAGGAGGGTCAACCCGGCGCCGGTGAAAAAGAGGTCGAGACAGCTCCGCAGATCACGATCGCTATCGCCGGACACCGCGACCGCCAGCCAGCAGGTGACCGCTTCCAGCCCCAACTCAAGAGGCCTCCAGTCCGGCCAGGAGCCGATGTCGGCGCCCGTCGTCAGATCATAGAGCCAGGCACTGAGCGCCACGGCAGCGGCACACGCCAGCAACTGTAGCAGGGCGGTTCTACCCCGCATAGCCCGCCACCCCGGAATGCCGGAACGTTCTCAGGCGCCGTGTCATGGATAGACACTGGCAACGCTTCCGGCGGAGACGGCCTTAGGCAGGGCGCGGTTTGCCGGAAACGTGCTCCGCACAATATCCGCGAAGCGAATCAGATCAAAGGATGCCGAGCCGGGGCGGAGTGGCCCCTCCACTGCGAGGATGTGGCCTTCGTCCAGCACCACGGAAAACGACCATGCCGGCTTCAGATCGGTGGTCCGCCATTGATGGCGAACACCTTCGATGCCGGAGAGCCGCAGGGAGGCCAGGCCCAGCGTGTAGGCGGTTTCGGAGACCATGGCCCACCAGGCTTCTTCGGAATCGGCCTGGTCCAGCCGCGGCACCATGCGTTCCACGGCCAGCTTCTGGCGGGTTCCGCGGAAAAAGAGGCGCCCGGGAATATCGAACTCGCGGTATCCCAGTTGCCGGATCCCGAAGGCCGCGCCGACGCAGAAAAACAAGGCCAGAAAGCCCTGGTACTTGCCGCCCAGCGGCGAACTGGCGGCGAGCGCAAACCCCGCGCCCACCACTGCGACCAGGTAGAGTACGGCTACGACCTGCCGCGGCGAAAGGCCGCGGTCCAGCAGACGGTGATGGATATGCTCGCGGTCGGCCGAGAAGATAGGCTGCTTGCGCAGGAAACGCCGCACCACCGAAAGCAAAATATCCAACAGCGGGATGGAAACTGCCAGCAGCGGCACAAACAGGCTCAGCAGGGTGGACGTCTTCTGCGTCCATATCATGCCGTAGCAGCCCAGCAGGAACCCGACCAGGAGGGCCCCTGAATCGCCCAGAAAAACCGTGGCCGGATTCAGATTATGGCAGAGAAAGCCGAGCAGGGCGCCGGCTAATGGAAAGGTGGCAAAGGCTAGTGGCAGATTGTGGTGCAGCATGGCCGCAGCGAAAAGCGCCAGCGTCGAAACCAGCCCCATTCCCGCACAAAGGCCGTCCAGACCGTCGATCAGGTTGAGGGCATTGCTGGTAAGGAGCAGCCAGAAAACGGTCAGCGGATAATCGAGCCAGACCGGGACCCAATAACTCGCAACGTTAGTGATGTGCAGCCCGCTCCAGAATACGGTCGAGGCGCCGATCACCAGGCCTACCAGTTTCGCGGCCGGTTTGAGGTTGAAAAAATCGTCGAGGACGCCAGTCAGAAAAACGATGGACGCGCCGGGGATCAGGCGCCAGGCATAGGGGCCGCTGAACGGCTCCTGGTCCGCGGGGATCGAAAGCAGCGCAATCACGTACGCGGTGGCGATGGCGATTCCGCCAACGCGGGGGATCGGGTAGGCATGTACCTTGCGCAGCCCGGGCCGGTCGACGAAATTGAAACAGCGGGCGATATCCCGGATGATCGGGGTCAGAACCAGCGTGATCAGAAAGGCCTTGCCGGCTAACCACAACAATTGAGCCATGTTCCCAGCAGCAACGGTATACCTTGGTTCACTTAGGCCCGGCGGCAGAGATTTGCCGCTCACAAGCCCGCCCGGAAGCTCGTTTCCCCGTCGCTAAACTCACCCGTTTCAAGGCAGTTCCGAGCACATCGTCTGTATGATACTCTATCGCCTGAACGAGTGTGGAGTTCCCGGCTTCCGAACCGGTAAGTCCCGTCCTATTACCTCCAAAGCCCCCGGGTATCGATCACGACCTTCTCCATCAGGACACTGCGGTCTATGTTCTTGAATTGACGGTGATTGACCAGCAGCAGGATGATATCGGCCTGTGAGAGGGCTTCGTCCAGCCGCGCCAGCCGCAGATCCGCGAAGCCATCGAGCGGTGAGGGCAGATGCTGAACATGAGGTTCCACTACCAGGACCGTTCCTATCGCCGCCTGGGCGATTTCATGTACGATTTCGATCGCGGGGCTCTCGCGGAGATCGTCGATATCGGCTTTGTACGACAGGCCCAGGCAGGCGATAATCGGTTTGCTGAAGCGTGCCGCCTTCTCGATCGCCTTGCAGGCGATCCGCCGCGGCCGCAAATCGTTGATCTCCCTGGCGGTGCGGATCAGGCGACTCTCGGCCGGCACGCTATGTACCAGAAACCAGGGGTCGACCGCGATGCAATGGCCGCCCACTCCCGGGCCCGGCTGCAGTATGTTGACGCGCGGATGGCGATTCGCCACCTCGATCAACTCCCATGCGTTGACGTGCAGTTCGTCGGCGAGCAACGAGAGCTCGTTGGCAAAGGCGATGTTCACGTCGCGGTATGCGTTTTCGCTCAACTTGGCCATCTCCGCGGTGCGCGAATTCGTGATGACGCACTCCCCCTTGAGAAACGTATTGTATAGAGATGCGGCGCGTTCGGCGCACTGCCGCGTCATGCCGCCGATAATGCGGTCGTTATAAACCAGTTCGTGCAGAACGTGGCCCGGCAGAACGCGTTCCGGACAATAGACCACGTTGACGTCGAGGGGTCCACCGCTATCGGTGGAGGTCGCCTGGCGCGGGAAACGCAGATCTGGCCGTTCGGCGGCCAGCCATTCGCATACCTTTTCGGTCGTTCCCACCGGCGAAGTCGATTCCAGAATCACCAGAGAATTCTTTTGGAGGTAAGGAGCAATGGAGCGGGTGGCGCTTTCCACATACGTGAGGTCTGGAGCGCGATCCTTTGTGATGGGTGTGGGCACCGCGATGATGAAGGCGTCCGCCGGTTCCGGCTGTACTACCGCACGCAGGCGGCCGGCGGCGACTACGCCGCTCACCACCGCGTCCAACTCCGGCTCAACGATGTGGATGTGCCCCGCATTGATCGTCTTGACAACTTCGGCGTTCACATCGACGCCAATCACGTGGACCCCGTGGGTAGCCAGAATGGCGGACGTGGGGAGGCCTATGTAGCCGAGACCGATGACTGATACAGTTTGAAAGTCCATAGTGACCTACGCTTTGCAAATCTCCTCAATAATGGAAGCCAGTTCGGCGGTCTGCTCCCTGGCGTTGAAATGCTGCTCGAACCACGCGCTGAAGCGCACGGGCCGCGTGTCGAGCTGCAGGAATTCCAGCAGCTTGCGATCAGCCGCCTCTGGCACGTCGTCGGCATAAATGCAACGATAGGGCACGCCTGCGCGGCTGAGGATCCGCTCCACCGCTGAATCGCGCGGTACCAGCGCAAGGATTGGCCTGCCGATGGCGACATATTCGAACAGCTTGGCCGGCACCTGGATCTGGCTTTGCGGCTGCAGTAAAAGAAGCCCGTCAGCTTGCGACGTGAGGCGCATCGCCTCTTGTTTGGCAACGGGTTTGCGGAATTCCAACCAGTCGTCCACCCCCCGGTTTCGCAGAAGCTCCGGATCCACCTGAGCGGAATTCGAAATTGTGCCTACCAGCAAAATCCGTGTGCGCAGCGCTTCCGGGCTCCCCGCCTGCCGCAGGCGCAGCAGCGACCACAGAATCAAGTTGGGATTTCTTCCTTCGTACAACTGGCCGGCATGGATGATCAGCCTTTCCCCGCGGGAGGGCAAGGCTTCGGCCTGCGGCAGATCCTCCGGATCGAATCCGTTCCAGATCACGCGCAGTCGGAGCCGTATCCAGGGATAGCGCTCGCGCCAAACCGCAGCCATTTCCTCTGTGTTGGCGATGACGGCTTTGGCCCAGCGAAAAACACAGACCTCCAGGAGGGCGTACATCCAGCGGGTGAATACGCTGTAGAACGGTCTGCCGGTGACGATCGCCAGAGGATCGCGGAAATCGGCGATCCAGAGAGTCCGCTCGCGGAGGGCAATCAGCAGCCCCGCGGTGAGGATTCCCAGAGGCGGAAACGTAGTCAGAAGGACGGGGCGGCGGCCGCGGGCAGTTTCCCGCCAGACCGCGCCGTAACGCCATGCCACGCGTAACGACCAGATGATTCCAATGCCGCCGGGAAATACGAAGCGGCGGATGACCCGTTCCAGTTGTCCGGCGGCAGAAAGCGGGGCTGCGAGCGGTTTTTCCCAGATGCCCAGCAGCGGATCTGGAATCCAGAGTACGTCTTCCGGACAGTCGTCGGGTTGTGGTGTTGCGGTCAGGACCGTGCAGGGATAGCCGAGTTCCTTGAGATAGCGGTAGAAACGGAACGGCCGCACCGAGCCCACCGTGGAATCGGGAGGAAAATTGTAAGCCACAAAGAAGACGTGAGCGGGCCGGGTGTCCATACGGAAGCCCTGGTCATAAGGGCGCCTTACGAAGAGAATAGCTTAACAGTTCATTGTGGTCTGCGTTGCCGAAAGGAGGCGATGCATGTCTGTCTTGAGAAAACACCCCCCTCCTGGAATACTGCAATTGCGCGCTTAGGATCAGCTCCAGGGACCGGCGGCCGATCGTCCGCCATTCCAGGTGGGGCAGGGAAGGCGCGGGCGAGGCTGGCGCCCGCACGCGGCCCAAAGCATCAGCCAGCCCGTCGGAGATCTGCAGCGGGCCGGAACCGTTCAACAGCGTTGCCGCGGGATATTGCTGGAGATACTCTTCCGCTCCGCCGGTCCGCGTCGTGATGATGTGTTTTCCGAGGGTCATTCCCAACAGCAGCATGCCGCTCCCGTAGCTCTTGAGATAAGGGAGCGCCTGCATGTCGCCGGCGGCGAACAAATCGGCCAGCTCCAGAATCGAAAGATAGCGCGGGATCAGTCGGATGCGGTCTTCGATGCCGAACTGTTTTGCCAGACGGCGCGTGTGCCCGAGCGGGTCATCGGTGGCGTCCGCAAACTCGCGTTCCTGTCCGGCGACTACCAGGACCGCTTCGCTGCATCGGCTGTCCGCCAGCGCTTCCACGGTGGCATCGATATTCTTGTAGGGGCGGATGCCGCCGCAGAATAGAACGATTTTCTGATGGGGCTGCACCCCGAGGTCGCTGCGCACCCGTGCCCGCGCTTCCATTCTTTCCGGGTAGATGGTGTAGAGCCCGTGCGGGAGAATCGCAGCCTTGCTTGCAAACTCCGGCCAGGCGTCCACGAAAGCGCTCCGGGAAAACGCAGAGTGGACCACCAGCAGGTGGGCCGCATCGTAAACCGCGCGATCGGTCTCGCAGATTACCGACGCGCTGTCGTGCGGCACTACGTTGTGCACGGTATGCATCACAAAGAGTCCCAGGCGCCGGCATATTTTCCAGAAACCGCGCTCGTAAGAATCCAGGTTCGGCCAATGCGTCCACACGACGCCGTAGCCGCGCGCTTTCAGATAGAGCGCCAGTTCGACGGTCAGAGCCCAGGCCCGCAAACGGCTGTGGTTTGGGGTGTAGGCAGAATGTTTTTGGGGCGCCAGGCGTAGGGCGGATTGGACCCAGTCGGGCGAATAGGCTCCGCCGGCGTCCCCCGCGCATTCCGGCGCTACCTTTCCGTTGCGCAGCGCGGCCCGCTGCTTGAACAGGACGCTTTGCAGCACCGGATAGCATTCGTACAACGAGCTTGGGGGAAGGCCGCACCGGGAGCTCGTAAAGAAAGCCACGCGGGCGCCGTTCGCCCCCAGCCCCTGGGCAAGCTCGTGGCAATACTGATTGATGCCATAGTCGCCGAGGGGATTGAGGACCGCGATCTGCTGCATATCAACTCCGGATTGCTAACGTAGTATGTCCGCCTTCCAGGATGCGGAAGCCGAATTCGCTCATCACCGCGTCGAAGTTCGTTTGTCGGCGGCTTTCTTCGTGAAACTCGATAGCGATGGCGCCGACCTTTCGCAGCCAGGAAAGATCTCCGCGGAAAACCTGCACCTCCGCGCCTTCGATATCGATCTTCAGCAAGTCGATCGTTTCGAATCCCGATAGCCGGACGATTTCCGCGGGTGGAATCCCGGGAATGCCGCCGCTGTGGTCGGGCGCGACCGTCGACATGCTGAAGTGGGCGTCGCTGCATTCCGCCCGAAGACTGGTGTCCGAATCCCAGACGGCAGCGTGGAGCAGCAGGTCTCCGGACCGGCAGAAATTCATTTTCAGGATCCGGAATGTATCGGGGTTCGGTTCCACGCAAAGGCAACGCGCCCGGAAGTGTCCCGATAGGTAAGCCGACGCCAGTCCGATGTTGGCCCCAAGGTCGATCATGGTTCGGCAGGAACGCAGATGTTCGACCACCGGCCCGTAAACACGGCGGACGAATACTTCATCGAACGTGAGCGCATCCGATCCCCACTTCCGCAGATACAGTGTGCGATTAATGGGTGCTCTCATCCTCAGGCAAAGGAGATCGGCGGTCGCCTCGCGCGGTTCGTTGATCAGAAACTCGCGATAACGCAGAAACGAGACTGGCGTCAGAAACTGCCTGGTCTGGCGAAATAGTGATAGAGTCCACGATTCCATGTCGGCGTCTCAAACGCTATTTGCCTAATTTAGGACGCAATGCCCGAGCCCCGCCGTATGCTCTGTCACGGCGGATTTGGAAAAGGTTAGCAACCATACCTCTCGACATCCGGGAGCGAGAGCAGTTGATCGTTTTGCTGCCCCCACCCGGCCCGCGGAGTTGGTTTTACGACGTGGCGGCCCGGCATAACCACCGGGAATCGTCCTGCACCCGAGTGCCACTGATCTCAGGCGCGAGGCCCCTGGAGAGTGTTGGGGATCGGAATCAAACGGATTCCGAGCGGGTAAAGGATCCGGCCAAACAATGGGATCGCGGCCTCCCGGCAGGCCATGCCGCAGTGTGCCGGAAAACTTTACTCTGTACTTTTCTCCACAACCCAACTTTCGTTAGCAGTAAATTCTGCGACATTAGGCCTTGCAATGCCCGCAGCGGGCCTGTCCCCAATGCTACCCGGTGTGTGGCCCTCCAGTTGCCTCAGCGACGTTCCCGTTCGTCTTCAGACCTGCTCGAAAAAGGTTATCTCTATGCCCTACGAAACGCAGCCGTCCCCCCATGCAAAAAGTTGCTGTCGCTGTGGCAATGAATTCCGAACGAGCGCCCGCGAGCGCGTGTGCCCTCTCTGCCGGAAGCCAACAAACTCCGTCTGGCCGGCGCGACGCAAGGACCTTTCTTTCCGCGAAACGCAAGTCGTTCAGCTCGTCGCGAAAGGAAAATCCAACAAGGAAATCGCCTGTCAGCTCCTGCTGAGCGAAGGCACCATCAAAGAATACCTGAACCGGATTTTCCGCAAAGTCGATGTCACGAACCGGACGGAGCTGGCTATCTGGGAGTTCACCCGGAAGGCCGCCACCCCGGGAAGTTCTTTCGAAAGCAGTTCTGCTTTCGAGGAGCGCCCAATGATTAATTGAGGGTAACAGCCGGCTCCTCTTTCTCTTCTCCTCCAGCACCAGTTCCGGCCAACGCTTCAGCGAATCTGAATTCATTCCAATTGGCGCGAAAAGAGATCGCGGCCGATTTCGAAAGGGACCTATGTCGGCCGGAAGACTGCTGGCTCTCGCAGGCACGTTGCTTTTCATTCAGGCGGCCCACCCGTTGGGTGCGCAAACCCTAAGTCTCTCTTCCGGTACAGCATCGGCATCGGGCGCGGTCTCTTTGAACTTGAGTTTCTCCTCGTCCGGGCCGGCTATCGCCACCCTTCAGTGGACTCTGAACTTTCCAGCGGCATCTGTCCCGACCCTCACAGCTGCTGCCGGACCGGCCCTCACGGCCGCCGGAAAATCTCTCTCGTGCACCCGCGGCGCTGGCTCCTATACGTGCATAGCGTATGGGCTGAACGCCATTGCAATCGGCAACGGGGTGGTCGCCGTGATCAGCGCCACTGCTTCTCAATCGGCGCCGGTCACGGTGACCAATTACATTGCGGCCAACCCCGCGGGGGACTTCCAGGCGATCACCGCAACCGGCGGGACCATCACAGTACCTTCTCCAACTGCCGTACTCAGCTCGCTGAGTTGCAACCCCACTTCGCTCACGGGCCCGGGATCGAGCACCTGCACCGTGGCTCTCAGCGGGGCCGCAACTGCCGCGACCGCCGTCAGCTTGAGCAGCAACAACACGGCGGTTGTGGTGCCGCAGTCGGTTACTGTTGCCTCCGGCTCCACGAGCGCTCAATTTTCTGCGGTCAGCAGCAGTTCTCTGGCCGCGACCGTAACGCTGACCGCGACGCTCAACAGCACGTCCAAAACCGCTACCCTGACCCTCAATGCCACAACCCTCAGTTTGCACGTGAATGCCGGCGGCCCGGCGTATACAGATCCGTCCGGCAACCGATGGTCCGCCGACGCGAACTACGCTGGTGGTGCCACCTCGTCGGTCACCAACTCCATCGCCAACACCACCGCTCCCAGCCTGTACCAGAGCTGCCGATGGGGAGCCTTCACATATACCTGGAACGTGCCGGACGGCAGCTACGATGTGACCCTCAAGTTCGCTGAGATCTCCCACTCGAGCGCAGGTGCGCGCCAGTTCAACGTCTCGATCAACGGGACCCAGGTTCTGACCAACTTCGATATTTACGCAAAGGCAGGCGGTGAGTACATCGCACTCGATAAGACTTTCCCCGCCAATGTCACCGGCGGCCAGATCGCCATTCAGTTTTCCTATGGTACGGCCGATGCCCCGATGGTCAATGCGATCGACATCGAGCCGGCGGTGGCCGCTCCGTCCTCGGTCCGCTTGAATTCGGGCGGTCCGGCGTACACCGATCCCTCCGGCAATCTCTGGTCCGCCGATGCCGGTTACGCCGGCGGCTCGACGTTTACCACCGGCAGCGCCATCTCCGGCACCGCCACCGCGGCGCTGTACCAGACCTGTCGCTGGGGAGCCTTCACATACACCGTAAAGGTGCCGAACGGCGGCTATGGCGTGACCCTGAAATTCGCAGAGGTCTCCCGGTTCGGGGTGGGCTTGCGGCAGTTTAATGTAACCATCAACGGCGCCGCGGCCCTTTCGAATTTCGATATCTTCGCGCAGGCCGGTGGCGCATTCATCGCGCTCGACAAGACTTTTCAGACCACCGTCACCAGCGGCCAGATCGTCATCCAGTTTTCGTATGGTGCCGCCGACGCCCCGATGGTCAACGCTATCGATATCGAGTCAGGGCCTGTCGGGTCCCAGCCGTCCCCCGTACGGCTGAACTCCGGTGGTCCGGCCTACACCGATCCATCCGGCAAGCTGTGGTCCGCCGATGCCGGTTATTCCGGAGGCTCGCCGTTCATCACGACCAGCGCCATCTCCAACACCACCACTCCGGTTCTGTACCAGACCTGCCGGTGGGGAGCTTTTCTCTACACGCTGCCGGTGCCTGACGGTACTTACAATGTGACCTTGAAATTCGCCGAAGTTTCCCGCTTCGGCGCGGGCCTGCGCCAGTTCAATGTAACCATCAACGGCGCCGCGGTCCTTTCGAATTTCGATATCTTTGCACAGGCGGGCGGCGCATTCATCGCGCTCGACAAGACTTTTCAGACCACCGTCACCAGCGGCCAGATCGTCATACAATTTTCGTATGGTGAGGCCGATGCCCCCATGGTCAACGGTATCGACATCGAGCCTACTCCATAACAGAGCAGTCGAGCAGGTTGGTTTCGCGAACTCCATCGGCGGCGCAAGCGTTGCCTCGAGCCTTGGGAAAGCAAGCGCCCCGGGAGTCGATGCCGTTCGTGCAATGCACTGCCGTCACCGGCTGCCGGCTGCCGGCGCGCGGTACGAATGGCTTGGCTGCGGGGGTTGATTTGCACCGCGCACCGCGGGTTCGGTCAGCAGAAAGGAAACAACAGCAAACGTTATAATTTTCGTAATGTCTGCCCCAACAGTGTTGGTATCCGGCTCTTGCGGTTTGATCGGTTCCGAGGTTTGTATCTTTTTTTCCCAACAAGGATTCCGTGTAATTGGCATCGATAGTAACCACCGCGCTGTGTTTTTTGGACCGGAGGGAGACACGAGCTGGGTGCGCGGCCGCTTGTGCCGTGAAATCCCCGGATACCGGCACGAAGCGATCGATGTCCGCGACCGCAATGCTCTGCTGGCGCTGGTCAAACAAGTTCGTCCCAACCTGGTCATCCATACGGCTGCCCAGCCTTCGCACGACCGCGCGGCGGCGAGCGATGTCAAAGGCAAACAAGTGCGCGACAACATTCATTCCGAAGATGTGGCGCGCTTCATGTATGCCTTCTGGAAGGCGCCGCGCGTGGCTGAAGTCTATAACCTCGGTGGCGGCAGGGACAACGCCTGCTCCATTATGGAGGCCTTCCGCAAAGTCGAAGAGGTGACCGGCCGGCCCATGCAGTGGCGCTACGTGGATGAAAACCGCATCGGCGACCATATCTGCTACTACAACGATCTGCGCAAAATGCGCGCGCATTACCCTTCCTGGGACATCACGAAATCGCTGGATGCGATTTTTTCCGAGATCGCGGTAAGCTGGAACGAGCGGCTGGCGCGGAAGGCCGACTGATGCGCATCCTGATCACTGGAGTGTGCGGTTTTGTCGGCAGTGCGCTGGCGGAATCTCTCTTGCAGCGCATGGAGGGGCTCGTGTTGTGCGGCATCGACAATCTGCAGCGCCCGGGCTCCGAATACAATCGTACGCGCCTGCGTAAGATGGGCGTGACGTTCATCCACGGGGATATCCGCTCCGCCAGCGACTTCGAAAACCTACCCGCGGCGGATTGGGTGATCGATGCCGCCGCCAACCCCAGTGTCCTCGCCGGCGTGCAGGGGAACGGCAGCAGCCGCCAACTCTTCGAGCACAACCTGGCCAGTCTGGTGAACGTGCTGGAATATTGCAAGGCGCATCGGGCCGGAGTGCTATTGATCAGCAGCAGCCGCGTTTACTCCATTCCGGCGCTGGCCTCACTGCCGCTGAAAACCGCGGGCAACGCCTTCGAGCTCGATTGCTCGCAGCCGCTGCCGTGTGGATTGTCGGCACGGGGAATCGGTCGCGATTTCTCCACCGCGCCGCCGGTTTCGCTTTATGGCAGCACGAAACTGGCGTCGGAGGCGATCGCGCTCGAGTACGGCGAGGCGTTCGGGTTTCCGGTCTGGATCGACCGCTGCGGCGTGCTCGCCGGGCCAGGGCAGTTCGGCACCCCGGACCAGGGAATCTTCTCCTACTGGATCAACGCCCATCTGCGGCGCCGCCCGCTGCGCTACATCGGATTCGACGGCGCCGGCAAACAGGTGCGCGACGCGTTTCACCCGCACGATCTGGCGGGGCTGCTCGAGCGGCAGATGCGCACCGCGCGCACGGACGGCCAGCGCGTATATGTGGCCGGCGGAGGAACGCAGAACGCCATGTCGCTGGCGCAGCTCAACGCATGGTGCGACGCGCGTTTCACTCCCCACGCCCCGGCGCCGGACCCGCGCCCCCGCCCTTACGATATCCCCTGGGTGGCGATGGACTCGAGCGACGTCGAGGCCGATTTCGCCTGGCGCATCGAACACCCGCTGCCCGAACTGCTCGAGGGCATTGCCTGCCATGCCGAGCGGCATCCCGACTGGCTGGAGAGGAGCGGCCTGTGAGGCCGTCCGCACCCTCTCCGCAGGAGCCCGTCCGGTTACTCTCCATCGTCATCCCCATGCGGAACGAGGAAGGGGCCATCTCCTCCTGCGTCGAGCACCTGCACGTGGAACTGCGGCTGCACGGCATCGAGCACGAAATCGTCGCCGTCGACGATGGCAGCACCGATTCCACCTGGAAGGTCGTGCAAGAGCTCGCCCTCCGCATTCCCACGCTGCAGCCGGTGCAGAATACCGGTGAAAACGGCTTCGGCCGCGCCATTATTTATGGCATCGACCACTGCCGCGGTGATGCCGTGGTGATCATGATGGCGGATGAATCCGACGACTGCCGCGATGTAGTCCGCTACTGGGAGCTGCTCAACGAGGGTTGGGACGCCGTCTTCGGCTCGCGCTTCATTAAAGGTGGAGGCGTAATCGACTACCCTCTGCACAAGCTGCTGGTAAACCGCATGGCCAACTTTTTCCTGCGGGTGGTATTCCATGTGCCGCTGAACGATTTCACCAACGCCTTCAAGGCATACCGCCAGCGGGCATTGGAGGGCTGCCGGCCTTTCCTCTCCCCGCATTTCAACCTGACTGTGGAATTGCCGCTGAAGACCATTGTCCGCGGCTATTCGTGGACTGTCACCCCCATCACATGGCGCAACCGCCGCTCCGGAGTCTCCAAGCTGAAGATCAAGGAGATGGGCAGCCGCTATCTGTTCATTGCCATGTACTGCTGGCTGGAAAAGTACTTCAGTCGCGGCGATTACAAAAAACGGCAGCAGATCGGGGCGTGAGAGTCGAGATATGTAATTCCCCCCGCACTTTTCTACGATCGGTTGTACAATTCCTTACCAATTCGTCGTAAAATAAGACACCGAACGCTCGGTTGCCGTCATGCAAGCCGTCGCCCTTGAGGTCTACCGCCGGTCCCCGCAGGAGCAGGAGAGACAGCGCTGCATTGAGTCGCTTATGCGGGGCTCGACCAGCCTCCTGGATGCCGGCGCGCGTGAGGGATACTACTCCCAGCTCTTCGCGGATCGATTTCGCCAGGTGATTGCTCTGGATCTGAAGCCGCTCCATCTCAGGGACTGCGATTGCCTTGCGGGCGATCTTACCAGGTTGCCGCTCCGGACAGGTTCTATCGAGACGGTATTGTGCACCGAGGTGTTGGAGCATATTCCTGACCTTCACCGGGCGTGCGCGGAACTGTCCCGAGTGGCATCTAGCTACATTGTGATTGGAGTTCCGTACCGGCAGGATATTCGAATCGGCAGAGTGACCTGTCATCGGTGCGGGACGATCGGTCCCCCGTGGGGGCATGTAAATTCGTTCAGCGAGGAGAAACTGGCCCGGCTTTTCCCGGAATTCCGTATCGTGGATACGCGGTATGTCGGGAGGCAGAGGGAAGGAACTGATCCAGTGGCTACCTGGCTGATGGATTTCGGTGGCAACCCCTGGGGCACTTATGATGACACTACTCGTTGTGTGCGCTGTGACGAGAGGCCCGAACCGCCCGTGCTCCGTAGTTTCATCCAGAGAGCCGCGGCCGTTGCGGCCCTGCGGATCAACGGCCTGCACGAAAGACTGAACCCCGCCAGGCCCATCTGGATTCACATGCTCTTCGAACGCCGGACCCAACATCCCCGAAGCTGACCGCCGGCGCGCCTGCACCCGCCACATGCCGTGGGATGGACACATGTGGCTGAATCGGCTATACTTACAGGTTATTCAATGAAGCCGCATCGTGAGTACTCAACGGAAGATCACACTATCGATCCTGATACCGGTCTTTAACGAAGAGGAATATATCTGGGCGGTAATCGACCGGATCCTGGCGGCTGCACTCGACGGTATCGATCTGGAAATCATCGCCGTGGATGACGCCTCGACGGACGGCACTGCGGACGCGCTGCGCGAGTTGGCGAGACGGCATAGCGGAATCGTCAAGGTAATCACGCACCAGCAGAACCGGGGCAAAGGCGCCGCCGTCCGCACCGCAATCGGCAATGCCACCGGGGACTTCGCGGTGGTTCAGGATAGCGACCTCGAATACAATCCGCAGGATCTCCCGCGGCTGCTGCGGCCCCTTATCGAGGGCCATGCCGACGCCGTCTACGGTTCCCGATTCATGATCTCCGGGGAACGGCGGGTACTCTATTTTTGGCACGCTCTGGCGAACCACTTCCTGACGACAGCGTGCAACATGGTCGCGGATCTGAACCTGACGGACATGGAGACCGGTTATAAGGCGTTTCGGCTGTCGCTGATTCAGACCATACCTTTGCGGAGTAACCGCTTCGGCATCGAGCCGGAGATTACGATCAAGCTCGCGCAGCGGGGTGTTGCCATTTATGAGGTTCCCATCAGCTATCGCGGCCGGACTTACGCCGAAGGCAAGAAAATCGGGGTCCGCGACGCCGTCCAGGCATTTCTTCTGATCGGGTACTATGGCATGCGGCGCGATATCTATCTCGATAAGGGTGCCCGAATACTCGATGCACTCTCCGGGACGCCGCGCTTCAACGGCTGGATGGCCGACACGATCCGCCCCTATGTCGGAACCGAGATTCTCGAGATTGGCGCCGGTATCGGCAACCTATCGCAGCATCTGATGCCGCGCCGGAAATCTTACATCGCGAGCGATTACGATGAGGAACATCTCGCGCGCCTGCGCACCCGCTTTCAACACCGGCCGAACGCCTCCATCATTCGCTGCGACCTGTCCGCGCCGGAGGATTTCAGAGCCCTGGCGGAGAAGGCCGACACGGTGATCTGTCTCAATGTGTTGGAGCATATTGCCGATGACGCGATAGGCCTCGGCAACATCGCTTCCGCGCTGCGCAAGGGAGGCAGAGCTATTGTACTGGTTCCCCAAGGCCGGCGAATCTATGGAACGCTGGATAAAGTTTTGGGCCATTACCGCCGTTACAGCGAAGAGGAATTACGCGCCAGGATGGAAGCAGCGGGTCTCCAGGTGGAGACGATTCTTCATTTCAATCGGGTCACATGGCCGGGATGGTATTTCAACGGCCGTATATTGAAGCGCCAGCACTTTAGCCGGTTTCAGCTTTGGGTCTTTGATCGCCTTGTTTGGCTGTGGAGGCGTATCGACCGGGTGTTGCCCTGGCCGTCAGTCTCCATTATCGGAATCGCAACAAAGCGATAACGCCGCCTGGCCGCGGGATGGCCGGGAGGAGTTGAAGCGATGCTTACAAGCCCGATCGGATCGGCAGCTTTCGCCCCTAAGACGCCGATAGTAGCAGTATTTGTCATCGGATTTGTCGCCGTGAGCGTGGCTACGGCTTTTTGGGGCCCTTCGAGGACATTCTTGCCGTCGACCGACGGTTCCCAGTACCTGCACCTTGCTAGAAGCATGGCTGCGGGGCAGGGCTTCAAGGACGCTGACGACCTGTGGCCGCTCAGTCCGGATATTGATCGCATGCCCGGCTGGCCGGCGATTATAGCTGCGGGACTGAAGATCGCGCCATGGGCCTCGCCGGAAGCCGTCGACCGCTTCGCAAATGCGCTTTGTCTGGCGTTGGCGGGAATGTTTTTCGCGGTCGCCGTTCGGTATTTGGGAGCGCGGCCACTGATCGCGACCCTTGCCGGACTGGCGGTGGCGCTTTCCCCCATGCTCGTATATCTCTCCGTGGACGGCATGTCGGAACCCTCTTTCGTATTGCTGGTCGCTCTCGCGCTCGCCTGCATGCTGGCGGGAGGGCGATGGATTTACCTGGGCGCCGTTGCCATGGGGTGCGCCGCCCTCGTTCGCAGCGCAGCGCTTCCTGTGGTGCCGGCGGCTGCCGTATTGGCGCTCTTCGCGCAAAAGAGCCGGCGCTGGCTGATCGATCCATCGAACCGGCCCCGCTGCCTCCTTGTCGCTGTTCTGGTCGCGCTTCCTCCGGGCCTTTGGCTGGTTCGCAACTACGCAGTGAGCGGCCGCTTCCCTCTGTTCAGCGCACTTGAGGGCGAGGTGTTGTATGGGAGCAACAACGAGGTCGTGGCCAACGACTTATACGAGTGGGGCTATTGGATTGTCCCTAGCCGCATTCCGGGCGAGCCGCCCAAACCTTCGTGGTGCAATGTATTTCACAGCAACGCGGAGCTGAACGACTACTACCATCGCAAGGCGATGGAGTGGATCCGTGGCCATCTTTCCTCCATGCCGCGGCTGGAACTCGGAAAGTTCGTTCGCGCCTTCGTCCCCGTTCCCTGGGTCCCTCTTTTGCCCAGCTATCTCGCCTTCTCCGGCCGCTTCCTTCTATACGTGCTTGCCGCGCTGCTGTTGCCCTTTTGGTGGCGGAAAACCGCGCTGCCATATGTGCTCCTCTTTGCGGGGATGACACTGGTTCACCTATGGACTACCGCGGTCTACTACGGATGTTCCCGCTTCACCTATTGCTTCTTCGAGGTTTTCCTGATTCCGTGCATTGCGGTGGGCGCGGAACAGTGGATCTCAACCCGGCGCGGGGGCGGCGGGGCGCTCCCGGCCGCCGCCGGAGCCTGATCGCGCTTACTACTGCCCGGCTTCCGACGGAACTTCCTGCGTCGCCAGCACCGCGTTGGAGACGGAGAGGTATTGTAAGCGTACCAGGGACCTCCCGCGGCCGGTATCCACCGTTACGTTGCAGGGAGAATCGCTGCAGCTGGTCGAAGTCACCGCGCCCGCGGGAGAGGTCACCAGGACGTTGACGTGCGTGGCACCGGGAATGCTGCTGAGGGTGAACGCCACATGGACTGTGCTGTGCCCCGCGGCCTGAGCGCCACCCAGCCGCATTGCGGGCCAGCTCTCAATAGGATTCAAACCGAACGGCATCCCGAACCACTTCGGATTCGCGTTCGAGGGTGGGGGGCCGGACGTGAAGGTCTGGCCATTGTCGTAATTGTTCAGATAATAGCCGTCGGGCACGCATACGGATGAGCCTGGGGGACAGGTCCCCGGCTTGGCGAACATCGCATTCACCAAAAAGTCCACGAAATCCTTGAGCGCGGCCGGTTGGCCGGTATGAAACCAGGTGAACATGGCTCCGCGTACCGCCTCGGCATCCAGGATTCTCGAGCCGGCCGGGCTGGCAGGATTCGGCTGGCCGCACGTTACCGGATCTTCCGCACCCACCGGGCAATTGACAGTCCCGGTGTAATACCACATGCCCTTGGCCGGCATATATAGCGCGTAGGTCTGCACCCACGTTAGCGCCTCCGTGGCATACTGCTCCAAAAGCGCGCCAGTTGCGGGATCGTAATTGCCATCGAACATCGCTTGCGCCGCCATGTCCATTCCGCTGGCAATGATTGCCTGCATGAAGGGCTCGTTACCCCATCCCAGACCCTGCGTGCCGGCGTTCCACGGGCCGCCGATCTGAAAGCCCTTATAGCCCGGCGTGCCGGCGTAGGGGACCGGATTGTTCAATGTATCCACCAGGGTCCCGTGAGTCGGGTCGACATATGCAATGTGATACCACGCCGGATCGCCGCCGCTGTTCCCGCCGGGCCTTCCACAGCCGCTGAAAACCCCGGGATTCGGGCATGTCCACATCCAGATTGCCCCGGGAAAATATTGACTCGATACCGTACGGCCAGCCGTACTGTAGAACGTGACGTTCCCGCCGGCATCGACCGACAGATACATGTCCTGTGTATTTACCGCGGAGTCATACGTGTTATTCACCCAGCTTGGATAATAGCCAGTGCCATAGAAATTGCGTACCGGCGTCCACGTGTTCGTAACATAAGTCTGAATCGCCGACTTACACTGGGCTCGCATGTTCGGATCCGTATCGTACAGCGAGCACATAGCCAGGCGCATCAGACGATACCCATCTTCGCGCTGATCGGCCACCCCGTAGGGGACCGAGTTCCGGTCCGTCCAATTCGGCGACGTGGCGTAGTAGATATCGGTGTTCCAAATGTTATGCAGGCCCGCCCACATATCCGGGTGGCCATCGCCGGTATCCAGGGCCCGCAACACCAGCCCGATTGCCGATAACGCCCTTCCCGGGTATCCCCACGCCGATCCGAAATCAATGATGCCGCTCAACCCCTGGTCGATCATGGGGCTGTACCAGAATTCATCCGCCAGCTTGCGAGCATATGCCAGGTAAGTATCGATTCCGGTCCGGTAGTACAGCGCGTAAAAGGCCGCCACATTATCGTAGTAGTTAATCGGATACTGTGCGTTGCCGCCCTCCTGCCAGATCAGCCATTTCGTGTTATCGATGGAGTAATTCAGGCCGGTCTCGGACTGTGGATACCCGGACGGCGGCTTCCAGGCATAATTGCCGCCGATGGTCAGATGCGTGTCGTCGCTGCAGGAAACCGGCATCACCGCGCGTCGGTTCTGGCCGCCGTTCCACCAGACGATGAGCGCCATGTTCGTCTGCGGGGTTGTCGGGTTAGACGGGCCCTGGCACACGTCTGTTGTGAAGTGCGTGCCGGTTCCCACGATCATGGTATTCGTTGCCGTGCTCACGGAAATCGTACCGGTAGCCGGGATGTTATAAAAAGGTACGCCGCCGGCGCTGTTATAGTAATTATCCAGATTCGATATCTGTACATCGGCAAGATATTTGTGGCGGTCGTCCATCCAGGGCCATGGGTTCCAGTTGGTATTTGACGATGTGCCCATCGGTTCCCACTGCAGCATCTGTCCAAGCAATTGATCGACCGCCGGATTATTGGTGACGACGACGCCATTGGCATCGGTCACTACTGCGCCGTCATGCACCACGCAGGTAGTGGATTGCCCGCTGCCGTCTTTGACGGTCAACTGAAAGTCGTAGCTGCCGGCCACCAGCCCGTCGAGCGGCGGCTGCGCCTTGTGCTGAGAGTTGTGCCAAACGGCGTTCAGCGGCGAAATTCCGGGAAGCTGCTGCCAGGTGTAAGTCAAAGTGGTTCCGCCATCCAATGGTTTGGATGACGTGCCGTCGAGCTGCGCCGAGTACCCGGCACGGAAGCTCTGCTGTGGTCCCGCAATGCATGTGGGCGCATAAGAAGGAGTGTTCGAGTAGGAGGCGCTGGCGCCGCTGAACGTCAGGCCGTGCACGGAGTCCACCAGGCTTCCTTCAAACTCCCAGTCCGCCAGGTCGCCCGCCGCCCCCGCGATCGGGATCGGTGTGCCCACCGGTACGGCCGTCGAGAACCAACGTAGAAAATCTATCGAATAGCCCGGATTCAGATAAAACTGCCATCCGGCCCAAGACGCTTGGCCAGTCGACGACATCGACTCAATGCTCGATATGCAGGTTCCGGTTAGCGTGGCGCATAACTCGAAGGAATACTGACTCAGGGAAGTGTCCCGCTGCAGCCTCACAAGATAGTCGCCTGCGCTGCAGCAGGCCAACGGCCCCATCGCCTGTGTATACGAGTCCCCGGATGGCGGGTTATGCATGGTTTGCATAAAGACCGTGCTGCCTGTGGTCGTCATCTGCTGGGCGGCAAGCCCGATCATGTAGTTAGGGGGTGCGCCGATTGTGTGAACACGAAACTCCCAGCGCATGGATTGCGTGGCGGCGCCCAGGTTGGACGTCCAGGCGGCGGACGGAAGCGTGGCTGTGGCCGTGCCGGTAGTGATGGTTGCCGACTGGCTGCCAAACACCAAAGTTACACCGAAAAGCCAAAGTAGGATCAGTTTGCGCATTCCATACCCATCTATTGGTACATGAAGTAAAGTTGCACGGGATCGCTCGCGCCCGTGGTGTTCCTGTTCGCGGCAGGGATTGTCGTAGGCCACGTGGGAGTGCCGCTGGCCCAGGTAACTGTCCCGGACGCTGCAGCCCAGGCCCGTTTTCCTCCCGCGATGTTATGATTGAGTGCCCACCCGCCGCCCCAATTCCATGCCCAGTACTTATCCGTGCTCGCTGCGGTATCCGAACTGAACAGGATGTAATAGGTCTTGCCGCCGGTAAGTGTCGTGGCAGTTACGTTGAGCACCGTGACCGATCCGCCGCTGAACGTCGAAGCCGGAGAAGACACCAGGACGGTTCCGGAGCTGTCCATGACCGCAACGCTCCAGTGATTCGATGAGGAGCCTCCGTTCCCGACCGCCAGGCGGTCAAATTGAAAGCTGTAAGGCGCCGTGAATTCCCAACCAAGGACGGCCCCCGTCTGTGGCGACGTCAGGGCGGCATTGCCGCCGAGTTCATAAGGGGAAAAGTATCCTATCCCGCTGCTGAATGCGATCACGGGGCTGCCGGCTGCGGGTGTGCAGTTCTGTGCATTACCTTGAACATCGATGCCCAGAGGATAGTTTCCCGCGGTGCACTGTGTGGGGAGGTTTTGCAGTGCGGTGGCGGTGGCCGCGTTCCCCGTTGTGCTCTGGTTCAACGTAGGAATCCAGCCCACCGCCAGTTTTCCAGTGGCATCCGCCTTGGGGATGGCCGAAGCTCCCGGGGTCGCGGTCGCGATTTCGTCGCTCCCGCCGTTTTGGTGCGAGGCCGCGTGTGCAGAGGGCGTGAAGGTGCCGGGTGCTCCTATGAGTTTGGACCATGACAGCCCGCTGATCCAGGAAGGATCCGAGTACCTCGCTGTCTGATCGACTGCATTGGTGACCTGGGCCGCCGTGTAATCGCCGGCTTGGGCCATAACCGAGCCGGTCCGGCCGAAGATACTAGCAACGCCAGCGGCCGGGGCGTTTCCCGTCTGGCTTTGCATCTGCATGTTACTTCCATCATAGGTTACCATAAGCCATTGTCCAGCCTTGATGTCGCCCGCCGACAGGTCCAGGCCGCCGTACTTCTTGATTGGTTGTGGTGGAAGCGAATTCAATGCGATAGTAGACGGTCCCGTGTTGGCATTAGCAGCCCGGAACCAATAAGTCGTGCCCGCTTTGTAACTCGTAATGGCCGGAGCCAGACCGCAAGCGTAGGCATTCGCGGTGCCGGCATCCTGGCAGGAAGAAAGAGCGCTGACATTATCAGCGGTCGCGGGAGCGGTGACATTGGCTGCGTTTCGATAAACCAAGCCGTTCGCTCCGGGGTCGCTCAATCCCGCCGTTGTCGATCCCGCCGATGGCAGCCGGAATGAGGCGCCATCGTACCAGATGGTGTACATTCGCCCAGCCACGATATCCGACGTCCCCGGATTGCTGCTCCCGTCCGCCAGCTTGACCAGCGCCGCTCCCAAGGAATCGACATTCAAGGTTGTCGTACCGCCGGCCCCATTCACGTCCGGCACCCAGTGCAATACCATGCCCGGCGTATACGCCGTAGCCGTAGGGTTGAGGGAACATTGGTAGGCGCTGACCGATCGTGTCGACGATTGGCACCACAAAGCCGCACCCGATTGTTCTCCAGGCTGCGTCTGGACCACCGCGGTATCCAGCGCCGACAGAATATCGATCGCCGTGCCGTCGTCGCTGATAATCGACATCAGCCCCGGCCCTGTCAGGAGGTTAGCCGTTCCGCGCGAGCCAACCAGTGTGCCGTTGCTCTCTACCTGCAAGCTCGTTGTAGCGCCCTCCAGGGACCACGTGTTCAGCGAGCTGCAACCGTAAAGGTTCGTGCCCTGCGAAGCATCCGTCGCGAAGTAGGTTTCTCCAGGCGTGCAGCTCGCGGGCCGCCCTGCCAGCGGCCCGGATTTCATCGGTAGCGTATGTGCCGCCGCGCTGAAATCCTGCGTCCCGCCGGAAATCGTATTGCCCGCGTCGGAGCGCAGCGCCACCGCGGGTAACTGCCCGGCGGAAAGCGTTCCCGAGATCTGCGAAAACGAGTAGTCGCCGCTTTGCGCAGTGACTGCGCCCGACCGCCCGAACACTGCGGAAACCTCCGTCGTAGGCAGGCTCTTGGGCTCCCATTGTCCGGAAGCGCTGTTCCAACCCAGGTACTGCAGGTCGCTGGGAGCCGTCGGGGAGAGTTTCCGCCCCTGTAGCTTCGCGACGCTGAGATGCGGAAAATAGCCGCTCAGGTCGGTATCCGCCGTGGTCGCCGTGGTGATGCACGTAGGACAGTCCACCGTGCCCCCCAGGAACTGGACTACCCCGGGGAAAGCGAAGGCGCCTTGTGCCCGCGAATTCGTGAAGTACTGATTTCCACCCTCCGTCACCTGGTCGGTCGTGTAATCTCCTGCCGCGGGCGTGACCGCGCCCGATCGCCCCTTGAAACTTACAACATCTCCATTACCAGTCTGGCTCTGCATCTGGAACGACATCCCATCGTAAGTTATAATTACCCACTGTCCGGCCCGGATATCTCCCGCCGAAAGAGGCTGATTATACTGCTTCAAAATGTTCTTTGCTCCCAAGCCATTCAAGTTAGCAGTTGCCGCGCCGGTATTGGAACTCCCCGCCTGGAACCGGTAGGTGGCTCCGGGGGTATATGTTGTGATCGGCGGTGTCAGGCTACAGGCATAAGCATTGACGGTCCCGCCATCCTGGCAGACAACCGGTCCGGTCATCTGGCTGGCGTTTGCCGGTTGAGAGGTGCCATTGCCGCTGCGATACGGAATGCCGTTGGCGCCCGGGTCTGCTAACGCTCCTACCGACGTTGCGGCGAGCCGCATCATATTGCCTGACGCGTCCCGGCATTGCAGCGTGGAACTGATTGTATCGAACCGGCAGCTCTGGGAACCCACCGCCGACCAGGTGTTGCTTGCCGTACATGCGTACAGGCTGGACCCGTCGGATGTGGGGTTCAGGAAAAACAGTTCTCCGGTAGTGCACGTGCCCGGAAGTGTGCTGCCCAGGCGGACCGGTTTGGTGTAACCTGCCGCGGTAAAGTCAACCCGTTTCGCTTGCGTACGCAGGTCGATTTGTGTCTGGGCGATGGCGGTCAGCCCCGCCGCTCCCGCGATCCAAATACAAAATGTTTTATACATCGTCCTCGAGTGTTACGGTATCATCGAGGCACTTAGTGCTTACTGCTGCTTACTGCCAAAACTCGCTAAGTGATTTCGTTTCAATCTTAAAAAAACAATCGATATACTGTGACCGAAGAGTTCGCCCGCTTACAGACTGCGAAGCGCTCCGGTTGTTGGGGGGATGGACGGGTTTGTGGTTGGCGCTCGATATATTGGCGCTCGGAAGTGGCTATAGGGTGGCTCTATCGTCATTCCGGGAGAACTTCTCTCTCGCATCTCGGTCTGGGCGGAATTGTAGAGCAGGATGGCAAATCCGCCCATTGCCGGGAGATAGAAGAAATAAGCAAAGTTCAGAAATGTAATTGCCGTGACGAAACCTACTAACGCCAGCGTCATGCAAAACGCGGCGGTTCGCAAGTCCTGGCAATCGGCCCGTCCGGCGGTAGCGACATAGGTCTTGTGCAGCAGTTGAAACGTCGCAACAATCCCCGCCACGAGCAGCAGCAAGGCCGGAATCCCGCACTCGCTACCCGCCTGCGTGAACGTATTGTGCGTGTCGTGCCAGTATCCGTGAGTGCCGATCACGACATTGTGCTCGCCTTCGTAGGAGGAAAACTGGCCCGGACCGACGCCGAAGAGCGGGTGCGTGAACATGTATTTGAGGCTCTGCCGTAACACGTACTCGCGCGCCTGCGACGATTCGAGCGCTTCCTGCTGTTCGGGCGTTTCCACGCCGCTTTCCTGACGGAACGCCATCAGGCGGCTCAAAGTTTCCTGTGGCAGCACCGCCAGTGCGGCCGCGATGCCGACCGGAACCAATAGCAGGAACCCGACCCTTTGACGCATGGTGCCGCGCCACAAAAAATAGATTCCGTCCAGCGCCAGTCCGACAAGAGCCCCGCGGGAAGCCGTGGCCAAAATGAGTTTCAGCCCCCAACACACTCCCAGCAAAGCTGCCGCGCGCACCCAGACCTTCTCCGATTTCAAAGCGACCCACAAAAGGAAGGGAAGTGCCAATAACAGGTGACCGGCAAAGTCGTTCGGGTTCGAAATCGAGCCGAACTGCAGGCCCTCACGATATCCGCCCAAATCGGCGGCGAATAATCGCGCGCTCAGAAGGTTGACAACAGCGCCCCAGGCGACGGCCCCCATCAGGATCTTACACTCTTTCCAGGTGAGGGCGATGCCAGCGATCATAAACAACATAACTACGTCGGTGCGCAGAAAGCTCCACAGGAGCATCGCGGAACCGCCTCGCCAGGAGCTGAACGGAACCGCGATCGTGATCCAGATCGCGTATCCGGTGTAATAATAGGCCGGCCTTCCGCGGAACGAACGTGGTATACCGCCTGCTAACAGCAGACCCAACAACGCCGGTAATCCCACTAAATATAGCAGTCGAAGGTTAGCACCCATCAGCCGTGTCTGGATCTGGTGGAGCATGCTGATGCGCAGGAAGAGCAGCGCCGCAGACAAACTGAACGCGAACAGGCGAAGGGGACTGTGTAGGTTGGGATCTGTGAGAGGAAGTACAACCGCTGTTGGCGTACTGGCTTTCGGGCCGCCGGGCCCGCGCGAAGGCTGAGAGCCCTCCCCCATCACTGTTGTGTCCCGGGCCACCGGCTAATAAGAATAGCACATTTCCATAGATAACATTGTTGAATCTGTGTACATTCGGGTATATTGTACGCTTGTGACCCAGTTAGTTGTTGGTGATCAAACACAGGATCCTTACTCATCGATGATTCCCATCATGGAGCGGCGTGGCGCTGCTTGTTCCCCGCGGGAGTTTCACGACGCCGTAAACGTTACCTTCCATAATTTCGAATCCGAGGTCTACGATCACGAACATCGTGATATGTGGGAAAGTCTGCCGCAGCAGTTTGAACTGCTGATCGCGGACTGCCTTCAGTTCCTCCCGGAAGACAAACGGAATCTGCGCCTGCTCGATATCGGTTGCGGCACCGGCCTGGCTGTCGAATCGATTCTGCGGAGCGCCATGGGCGGGCGCATTCAAAGCGTCGATCTGCTCGATTCCTCGCCCGTTATGCTGCTGCGCGCCCGCGAGCGGGTCTCCCGGCGCAAGCTTCCGGTATCGTGCCATCAAGGTTACCTGGATTCGCTTTCCGGCGACCGGCGGTTCGACGTCATTGTGACTTCTTCGGTGTTGCATCATGTGCCGGACCTGCCGTCATTCCTGCGGAATGTGCGTGCACTGCAGTCGCATGGCGGCTTGTTTCTCCATATCCAGGATCCCAACGGCGACTACCTCGACGATCCCGAACTACACGGCCGCATGGAGGAGCAGTCCAGGCGCCCCTTGCCCCCGTGGGCCTATCGTCTTACGCCGTCCCGCGTTGCGCGCGGCCTGTTCGATCGGGCCACTGGACGCCGTGGGCCGGCGTTTATCTGGAAAACCAATCGCGTCCTGCTGGACAAGGGCATCGTTAAGACTCCCCTCTCGATTCACGAAATCTATTCCATCACCGACATTCACGCCACTCTCGGTGATAATGAAGGCATTTCCATATCCCGCATGCGTCAATGGCTGCCGGATTACGATTGTGTTTCCGAGCGGGCGTACGCCTTCTTCGGCGAGTTGCGGAGCAAGCTTCCCGCGGCCCGCCGGAAGATTGAGGGGCAGTTGATTGCCGCCCGTGCCTTGAACGGCTTTCATATCGGTGCCGCATGGCGGCTCCGCTCCGAGCCGCAAGGCTGAATCGGCCGCGCTCCGGCAATGTCAGACGGCTGCGTCGTATCCTGAAGAATGGTCTGCGGCGCGGAAAAGCATCGATGACTCGGGCCGCGGAAAACGATGCCATGGCGCCGGTTTCCCTGATCTTGGTGTCTCATTCCTATCCGCCGAAGCTGGGCGGCTCGGAGATCGAAGCCCAGCGTGTCTGCGCGGCCCTGATCCGTCGCGGCCATCGCGTCATGGTCCTCTGCGCCGGAGGTCCTCCCATGCCCGATGCGGCACGCTGGATTGATCCCTCTGGCGTTCCCGTCCGCATCTTCGCCCGCCGTCGCGAAGGCCGCTGGCAGGATTACACGTATGCCCTGGCGGTCGCATGGACGCTCTTCCGCGAACGGCGAAACTACCAACTGACTTACTTTCTGATGCAGGGCCTGCATCTGGCTACCGGCCTTCCGGTGTGCCGCGCGCTAGGCAAGCCGAGCGTCATGAAGGTTTCCGGCAGCGGCTTGATCCCCATCATGCGGCAATCATGGATCGGAAGGCTGGAGCTGCGTTGGCTCGAACGCTGGGCGTCGCGCGTGATGATACTGAACGATGGAATGGTAGCGGAAGCTACCGACGCGGGTATTTCCAAAGAGCGGCTGATGTGGATGCCGAACCCCGTCGATACCGCCGAGTTCATTCCCTGCCCGGCACCCGACAGGGTCGCGCTCCGAGCACGCCTCGGACTTCCCGCAGACGCCCGGTGCATCATCTTTGTCGGCCGCCTGGCGCCCGAAAAGGAGCTGCCTTCGCTGCTGCGTGCGCTGCCTTCGGTGATCCGGCGGGAGCCGCGGACGATTCTCGTCATAGTGGGTGATGGCCCCGTTCGCAGCGAGCTCGAAGCCTTGACGCGCGCTCTCGAAATCGGTCCACACGTGCGCATGACCGGCAGACAGACGGTTCCCGAAGTACTGGAATGGCTTCAGGCAAGCGATGTCTTCGCCCTGGTTTCCCGCAATGAGGGATTCCCGTGTTCCCTTGTGGAAGCGATGGCGGTTTGCCTTCCCTCTGTGGTCAGCGATATTCCGGCGAATCGACAGTTGATCGGCCCGGCGGTGCATGGCCTGCATGCTGTGATGGGGGACTCCGTGTCCATCGGCGATGCGCTATCTACCCTGCTCGCGGACGACGATCTCCGCCGGCGTTTGGGCGCCGCCGCGCGCACCCGTGTTGTCGAAAACTATTCCGTCGATCGGGTCGTGAACCGCTACGAAGCGTTATTCGCAGAAGTGCTGCAGAGTCGCGCGCAATAAGCCCGGGTTGTCCGGGGCTTAAACACGCACACCTTTCACCACGCTCTCACCCGGCCGTTCCGCCTTTGGCGCGGGAACCGTCGGCTGGATTGGAGTTTTCCGGTGCAAAACACTGGCTACCCTCTGCCAAACCTGCCGCGGCGCCAGTCCTTCGAGTTCAAGCAGCAGGAACAGCGGCTTGGCGGCGTGGTTGCAACCCAAGCGGGGGATATCAAAAAGACCGGTCCCGTCGCTCACAAAACCACCGTGGGCGGAAAACAGTGCGGCGTATCCAGCGTTGCGCACGTAAGCGGCCGTCTCGGGCCGGATGTGGCGTTCCCGTCCAAACGGATAGGCGAACATCTCCACCGGGACGCCCAGAACCCTCGCCAATGCGGGCCCGCACTCGGTAATCTCCGCCGCGGCTTCCTCCAGCCCGCAAGCCCCCAAGTCCGCGTGGTTCACCGTGTGCGCCCCTACTCCGAACCCGGCTGCCGCCCACTCCCGCAATTCCTCCCAGCTCAGATTCTCATGCCGGAAGGGCGAAGACCGCCGGTCGTGCGGAAATTCGCGCTCCGTGCCCACGTATCCCGAGTTAATGAACGCCATCGCGGAAAAACCTGCCGCTTTCAGAATCGGTGCGGCGTTCGTCAGAATGTCCCGGTAGCCGTCGTCGAAGTGGATCGCCACGGATGTGGGAGGCACAGGCTCGGCTTTCTGCAGGTGTTTTACCAGTTCGGCCGTGCCGATAGGCCGGTATCTTCGGGCCAACGCTGTGATTTGTGCGGCGAACGTCCGCACATCCACTGTCACCGCGTCCATGCAGTGGTCGTTTACCCGGTGGTAGAGCACAATGGCAGCGCGGGAGGTCGAATGGCGATGCAGCATTCTCGTCAGCCCGTACAACCCGCTGTAGTAGACCGCCAGGCAATAAAGATTCTTGAGCAGAAGAGGAGCGTCGTCGCGAACCACCCAGTGCGGCAGTTTGCGGCGTAAGTAAGCCACATCCTTCGCCGTCGGCTTGCTCCGCGCCTTTTCCGCGCCCTTGATTTGCGGTGTCCGCACGGCCGTGCCGTCCTGCAGAGACCGGACCACGGCGGAAAGCAGGCGAGCCCCTTCCCAATCCAGCTTCCGTCGCAAAGTGTACGGCGTGTCGCGCGGGGCGATGGGAATTTCCGAGGCCGCGATCACGTCTCCCGTGTCCAACCCCGAGTCGACGAAATGGATCGTTACGCCCGCGCTCTCTTCACCGTCGAACAGCGCCCAAAACCCCGGAGGTGTCCCGCGATATCGCGGCACCTTGCCCTTGTGCAGGTTAATACATCCGAGGCGCGGAACGGAGAATGTGGAGGACTTTAGAATTCGGGTTCCCAGGACAATACCTAAATCCGCCTGACAGGCGGCAATGGCCGCGACGGCTTCCGGGCTGTTCAGATTGGGAACTTCACGCAACTGGAAACCGGCCCGTCGGCAAAGCTCAGCTAGTGAAAAATTGCGCTCGGGAAATGCCTTCCGCAGCAGCGCTTCCACTTCCTCGTCGTTTACAGCGGCCCGGTCGGACAGTTGGTCGGTGAAGCCGCGCGCTGCCGCCATCATCCGCGTCAGGATGTAGCCCGGCCCCTCGCGCCGAAGGTTGCGTCGCAAATTACGCAGCCGGCCCTTAACCCCAGGACGCGCAACATCCAAAACCACGGCTGTAGGTTGAATTACACCGGTTGCGCAAACTGCTTCGATACTGGCGCAGGTGTTTTCGTTGTCATGCCCCACAAGAAAGACAACGCGAAGTTTCTGCCCTTCCGGCATAAATAGACCCTGACACTCCGTTCCTGCAGTACCTTTTACCGCGCCACTATTGTCCAATTCTACTGCAGATGGCCATCCGCCGTGGTTTTAGTAGTACTGTTCTTTCGGTTAATACCGAAGCGCAACTAGAGGTTAAGCACCAACTTAGACAGCTCTTTCGAGCTATTAGGTACTCGTTCCTACTACTCAATGCGACAATTGTCCGGCGGGAACTCCCTCAGGGACCGTGGCGCCGCGTTGCGCGTTCTTTGCCAGCCAGCACTCCAGTACCAGGAGCCGCCACAACTGTTCCGGAACCCAGCGACCTGCGACGGCATCGGCGATCGGCTTGGCCAAAGCCCCGCGCCGCACCCACCCTTCGCGCTCCAGGAAGGAATCGCCTCGCAGCCGGTCAAGCAGGCTGCTCCAGCGTTCCGCCAGCCATCGCTCTACCGGTACCGTGAATCCCTGTTTCTTCCGGAACGCCGTCTCCGGACCAATGCGCCGCCGCACAATCTCCCGCAGAACGGCCTTCAGCATTCCCTTGCGCAGCCGCAAATCCTCCGGGAGCGCCGCCGCGAATTCCCATATCTTCTGATCGAGAAATGGCGCGCGCGCCTCGATCGCGAAGTGCATGGTTCCCCCGTCGACTTTCGGCATGAACTCGCTGGTGAAGTTCGTCCGCCGGTGAAATAGAAAGACCTCGTGCAGCAGGTGATGCGCGGAGTCGAAGGAATTCGGAATCAGCCGTTGTTTTACCTCCATGCCGTTCAACTTGCCGCCGAGGATCGACCGTTTTTGGTAGTACGGATATCCATCGTGCGCGCGGGCATGCGCCCCGATGCCGCCGGTCGCATAATTGATAAAATTCTTGGCCCGGCGCAACGGTCCCATCGCCGGAATCGCTCCCGCGAAAGACCTCCAGACTGCCGGAGTTGCAGCCGGTAGGCCGCGCGCTACACGCTGCGCCATTCGCGCGTGCCGGAAAAACGGATAGCCGAAGAAAACATCGTCGCCGCCGTCTCCGGTGAGCAGCACCTTGGCTCTTCGGCTTACCGCCTCCGAGACCCACAGCATCGCCTGCGCCGACGGGGAGGCGAACGGCTCGCTGTACGCTTCCACCAGCGCATCCAGCGAAACGTGTATCTCCGGCATATCCACAATCTCATGCGAAATGCCGAGCACCCGGGCGGTGTGCGCCGCACCCATGCTCTCATCGGAAGGATCGTTGGGCGCCCTTACCGTAAACGCGCGCGCGTCGGCGTTCAATGTGCTCATAGCCCAGCACACCAGGCCGGAATCGATTCCGCCGCTCAGCAACACGCCGATTGGAACATCCGAAATCAGCCGCAGGCGCACAGCCTCGATGATCATGCTCTCGGTCTGTTCTACTGCGTCCTCAAAACGAATGCTGGAGGACTCATCGGGCGCGGGCAGTGTCCAGTACTCCCGCTGTGTGACCGCCCCGTCGCGCCACTCCAGAATCGTCGCCGGCGGTAGTTTGAACATGCCTTCGTAAATGGCGTTCTCGTCGGTGATGAAGCCGTACTCCAGAAACTCCAGGACCGCCGCCGGCGAGGTATCCCCACCGAATCCGGCCGAGCGCAAAGCGGCAATCGTGGAAGCAAAGGCGATTTCACCGTTGCCCAGGTAGTATGCCACCGGTTTCACGCCCAGGCGGTCGCGCACCAGGGTCAGAGTGCGCCGTGGATGGTCCCAAATCCCGAACGCAAACATGCCCCGCAGCCGTTTCACCAGTTCGTCGATACCCCACTCCTGGTATCCACGCACCAGTACTTCCGTGTCGCAACGGGAACGGAAGCGGTGGCCGCGCTGTTCGAGTTCCTCGCGGATTTCCAGAAAGTTATAAATGCAGCCGTTGAAGACGATTCCTATCTGTTTGTCGTCGGTCAGCATCGGCTGGTTGCCGGCCGGACTCAAGTCCAGAATCGCCAGGCGACGGTGCCCCAGCGTCGCTCCGGGCCAGTTAGTAATTCCCTCGGAGTCGGGTCCCCGCCTCCTGAGAGCGTGCACCATCGCCCTGGTTGCCTTCTCGGTCGGTTGTCGCTCTTGCGAGATGTAACCGGCAATGCCGCACATAATTTCTCTATTATTTCAAAAGCTGCGGCGATTTCACAGTACGAGAAGTCCCGGTCCCAGGTCCAGCCGGCTTACCGTACCCCTCGTATGGTCTTCCTCTACGATTGCGGCAGTCGTACCCGGTCACACGTTATCCCGGGCTCTGATTCGACGAATTGTTGCAACGGACTACTTGCCGCAATAACTAAAATGGTGCGAGGTTATGAGTTGAATTCCAGGCCCCTGGCCGTCACCGGCTCCCTGCGTCCGCCTGGGGTTTGCGGGCGACCAAAAGGAACTGTTTGCCGAGCACCTTCCAAGCCGGAGGAAACATCAGGTATAAGGAAATCAGGCCCAGCGGGTACGGGCGCTGGTTAACCATCGTATACGGAAGAAATTTTGCCGTGACGCGTTCCAGCGCGAATCCCAAAATCTCCAGGCCCTCTGTCAGGGAAAGCTCGCTCAGCGCCAGGTGATGGTCCCAAAAGTCCCAATAAGCGCCGCCCACGTACTTGATGTTCGGTCCCATCGCAATCAGGCGGCCGCCGGGCCGCAGACACCGCCGTGCCTGAGTGAGTGTGTCCGTCAGGAGATCTTTCGAGGGTAGGTGTTCGAAGAAATTGCTCGTGAACACCACGTCCAGGCTGTTGTCAGCAAGTTGCCACGCTTCCGCGCAGTTCTGGTGCAGAAACTTCACATCGGGAGACAGATAGGTAGGTGCCGCGGGGTTCAGGTCCATTGCATATTTTGTCGCGCACCGGATGTTATTGATGAAGTGACCGTACCCGCAGCCCAAGTCCAGCACGGTGGAATCGGGCGCTACGTACTTAGAAAAGAAATTGCGCGTCAATACCTGCCAAACCCGGTCGCGATAAGGAAGGTCGTCGGAAAACCGGCGGTCGTAAATCTGCTGTAACTCGGCGCTGTCGTTTGGTAGTTGTTTCATGGCGATGAATGGAAAAATCGCTTCATTGTGCCGCCGCCGATTGCAGGGCCGCCTGGTCGCGCCCGTCTTGAACCAATTCCGCAAAGCCGTCTTCGCCCGGCGGCCCCCCCTGCAAATCAAATTGGTTGAAGAACGCCTGGATGCCGGGCCACCTGACCCGCGGATCGTCCCCTTCCACCCAACTCCAGTCTGCGTGCGGCGACGACGCAAGAATCCGCCGCGTCACCCAGACATGTCCGCCTGCGCCCCATGTCTTCAATGCCTCTGAGGCGAATCGCGACCGCCACTGGCTTACATAATCCGTCTGCAGGGGTACGATCGGCTCGAAAGAGTTGCTGAAACGGCTCGCGGCATCGAAGGGCCGGAATGCCATGTACCGGTTGATGTTGTCCTGCAGATCGAGGATGAAAATTCGGTCGTTCGCCCGCAGATAAGGGTTCAACTCCGTCAGGCGCTGGCGGGCTTCCGGAAATCGGCTGCTCCCTTCCAATCGCGAGAGGCCGGCCGCGTTGACTGTCAGGAGCACAAGGAAAAATGCCGGCAGGACCGTCCGGAACACCCTGGTCTCTCCCGCTACCATGAGCAGTGCGAACCCGACATACAGCAGGGGAAACATGGCCACATACCGGATGGGAGGCGCGGGATCGAACAGAAAGATTGCGAAGTACAACATGGGCGCCGCGGTCACCAGCAACGCCGCAAGAAGGCTTCTGCCCGCCGCAAACTTCGCCAATGCCCTCGCCGCGGCCAAAAGCACGCCGTAGACGATCACCAGTTTCCACCAGCCGCTCGCCAGAATCTGCGATACCGGCGGCCGGTGTGCAGGATCGAAGAGGAACCGCTTGAAAAGCGGGCCATCGTCTCCCATCCAGAAAAAGGATCGGGGGATGGCGAAGGCCGTACGCAGCACGCCGCGCGTCGGTTTGATGCCGTAGCGCGACCGCTCGATCCATGCGCGCAGTGCCTGCAGGGAAGTCACGTGGGCCGCCGCCATCACCGCGCCGTAAACGGCTCCCATCGTCAGGACCATACCGGCGACGGCGACGATGACGAATCGCAGGACCGCGCGGAACTGCGTTCGATCTCGCCCCCAAAGCAGCAGGAGGGCAAGAAAACCGGGTATCGAAAAACTGAATGGGAACCAGAGACAAACCGAGAGGCCGAAGAGACAGCCTCCCAGCAGCGCCCGGCCCGCCCGCAGCCGATTCTCCGTCACCGCGGGCAGCAGCAGGTACAAACCGGCAATCTGTAGCGCAATTCCGGGGCAGTAGGAGATCCCCGTCAGAGCATAATCGAGCACTGCGCGCGATGCTATGAACGCTACCGTGGTAATGCCCGCTATCCAGTTGCTGTTGGTAAGTCGCAGCAGCAGCAGGTACATTACCACCGCGCAGAATAATGTGCAGACAGCGCTGATTGCGATCAGCGATCCCGCAGCCATAAAAAGCCGGTTGCCGCCGAACCAGTCCGCCAGAGGCGCCCGGGCCACGGACATCACCGCCGCTCCCAGCGGCCGCCACAACACGTGGCCGAAATCCCAGAAAGGATCCGCCTGTGGTGCCATCTGCCCGTGCTCCACAATGTGGAGAGCGTAATGGAAGGAGTCCACATAGTCGGGCGGCTCTGTCCAGGCAAGCAAAGCAGCCACAGCAACAAAGGTGAGCGCCAGACCGTGCCGCCATCTGGCAGGCAAAGGAGGTTGCTTGGGGACCGTGGCAGGCGCCGTGGAAATGGTCATGCCCTCGCCTGTCCCATGAGCGCCAATTCTAGCATGGCAGGCGTGGCCGTATCGTCCCTCCCGCTGCGCGACGTACTTCATCGAACCACACCTCCAAAATGCGATCATCGGGAGTGTTAGTTCGTCCTGGAAAGAACGTATCCAGGGACACTCTTTCCATACATCAACGGTCGTAGTGTTGGTGCCGCGCCGCGCTTGCGCGCCTGCCTCACGCTGAGCGGGACAGCAGCGTCTCCAGTATCTCCACCAGCTCGCGGCCTGTCCGCGCCGTCCGGAACTCGCCGTCGTTCAGGCTCACGCCGAACGCCCGCTCCATCTCCACCAGCAGCGGCAGCACCATGATCGACGTCATCCCCGCGTCGTAGATGTCGTCGTCTGGGCCGAGACTGCCGTCGCGCAGCACCTTGCGCACCACATCCATAACGCGATCGAGCGAAGCCACCCGCTCCACTGCAGTCGCTCCGCTTGCCGCCGGAGCCGCAGCTGCCAACGCCACGTTCTCAGCCGGCTTTTCCGTTACTGCCCCGATCACGCGCGCCGGATTGCCCGCCACGATCGAATTCGGTGGAACGTTGCTCGTGACCACAGACCCCATCGAAACCACACTGTTGTCCCCGATCTCCACGCCGGGAAAGATGATGGACCTCGCGCCGATCCACACGTTGTCGCCGATCTTCACCGGACGCACATCGGCGAGATCCGCCGGCATTCCCTGCTTCCTGCGCTCGGGATTTTTGGGGTGCCCCGGCGAGTCGAACATGCTCACGTCTCCGGCGATCAGGCAGTGCGACCCCACCGTGATTTCCCGCCCCACCGTGAAGGTGCAGTTATGCCCGATCACCGTATGACTGCCGATCCGCAGCGCCGGCAGGTCCGTGTATCGTGCCGCGAACACGAACGAACACTTGCCGTCGATCACTACATCGTCGCCGACCACGAACTCGCCGCGGCCCATTACCCAGTGCAGGAACGCGCCTGTACGCACCCGGCGGCCGTAACGCGTCAGGTACCCCTTCAGCCAGGGCTCGCAAACCAGCACGCGCCATGCGAAGTAATAGCACTCCCGGAGCACCACCCCCGCCGTCACGAACGCGCGCGCGGTGAAATGTGGAACCGGCAGCGTGAAATTCAGAACCGCGCGCCGCGCGCCGCGGGCCAACCGCGCGAACGGATGCTCAGAACGCGCCCACCAGGCTCTGGACAAGGCCATTCCTGGTCTATTCTCCAATCCTCGCTGGCGGAGCGGCAAGTTCTTCGAGGTACCGCGCGCGCGTCTCGCGCCGCGATATCTTGCCAGCGGTGCTCTTCACAATCCATCGTTCCGGCGTTACGCGCACCACCCGCGCCGCGATGCCGGTGCCGGCGAGGACCGCCCGGCTGATTTCCCGCTCGATCTGCTTCGCCGTCCTGGTGTCGAAATCGCCGCGCATCTCCGCGACCACCACCAGGTTCTCTGTTCCCTGGCTCTCGTCTTGCACGCCGAAGGCTACGACGCGCCCCGGGTAGACGCCCGGCACCGTGTTGGCCAGCGTCTCCACGTCCTCAGGGAACACGTTTTGTCCGCCCACGATGACGATATCTTTGGTGCGGCCGATAACGTACAACTCTCCATCGCGCAGGAATCCGTAATCGCCCGTGGCGTACCAGCCGTCCGCCGTGAGCGCTTGCGTCTGGAAGCCCTCAGTTCCCCAGTAGCCGAAAAACATGCAAGGCGTCCTGATCTCTATCCCGCCGGGCTCCGTCTCGCCGCACTGGCGCCCGTCTGCGTGCCGTATCCGCACTTCCATACCGTCCAACGGACGCCCGCTCGAGATATAAACGTCGTCAAACAGATCGAATATGGTCTCCGAATTCGCCGCGCCCGCGTTTCTTAGAGCCTTGCGCGAAACCGATTGCGGGATCTCGCCCACTTCGGTCTGCGTCACCGCGAACACATTCTCCGCCATCGCGTACGACGCCTGGCACTGCTCCGGCGTCACACCGAAGGACCGGAACGTCGCAACGAAAGCGTCTACCGACTTCCGCCGCACCGGTTCGCTGCAGTTGATCCACGCGCGCATGTACCCCAGCGCCGCCGGCTTGATGCGCTGGCTCTGCGCCGCCAGGTAGGAGAACGCGAAGTTCGGTAGCCAGCAGATGGTCCCGCGATAGCGCTCGATCAACTGGAACAGGCTACCCGGGTCCATTAACCAGTCCTGCGCCGCCATCTGCAGCGAAGGCGCACCCGTCCACAGAGGCAGCCATAGGTGGGCGATCAGCCCCATGTCGTGATACATCGGCAGCCAGCTCACCACGCTGTCTTCCGATCCGAACGCGAGCGTCCGCGACAGCGTCTCCAGCTGGCTGATCAGCATCCCCGCGGTCACCACCACACATTTCTGCGCGCCGGTCGTGCCGCCGGAGAACTGCAGGAACAGTGTGTCGTCCGGCAGCGTTGCCGCCGCCGACACGCCCGCACGGATTCGCTCCTCCGGCGCCAAGCCTACCTCGAAGGCCTTATCCAGATCGCTCGCCACCGGCACGGAGTGGATATCGTACTGCAGCGCGCCATCCAGGTTCTTCACGAGTGACGGAACCGTCAAAAGCTCCGCCGCCGGCAGGTTCTGAAGCTGGTGAAGCAGGTTCCGCTGGTACTTGCGTGGATCAACGCGGTTGGTCGGCCACGCCAGAATCGCCGGGATTCGCCCGGTCAGCAGGAGCCCAAGATGCAGAAGAAACAGTTCCGGCGAATGCGGGAGCAGCAGGAGGACGACGGAACCTTCCGCCGCGCGCGAATACCGGGTCGCCGCCGCAACGCTCTCCCGAACCAAGTCGCGCCGCGGGACCTCGAGGAGGTCGCCCGGAGCCGGCGATCGCAAAATCCGCCATGCGATCGAGTCGCCCCGGCGCTCGATCCGCTCTCTCAATTCCGCGAGGAATTCTTTTCGTTGCATCGTTATGCGTCGATCGGAATGCGCTCACATTATCCGGAAACTCCATGGGGAGCTTCCCGGTACGGTTCAGTATAACTTATCATCGTCTCAATCCAGCGGATCCTGGATGACTACTAGTTCGAAATCAGCCGGGTCAATATGGTCGGATCTGGTGGGCGCCTTTCCTGGGGAGCGACACCCTTGCGGCGGGCCTGAGGAAACAGCCTCACGAAATTCCCGCGCCCGCCGATAAATGCCAAAGAGGTTCCGTCGAAATGACGTTCTTGATCCTGTTGGCATCGGTGGCCGTCCTGGAATACCTTCTCCGGAAAGACCTTCCCCGCGACGTGACGCGCCGTGGCGAACCTTCCCCGCCAAAAACGCGGGAACGCGAGGGACTCGCCGCCTTGGGCAGCGCTTTGGAGGAACAGGGCCGCGGACCGGCGCCCGGACCGCCGGCGGGACCGGCGGCGGAGGTTTCGCGCCATCGGGATAATGGAGTATGATACCTTCATGTGCGGCAAGTCCTTGACCGGGTGGGAGATGCTTCCCCTTGCCCGCCGGGTGCGGTCCGGCGCTTCGATCGGTTCCTGATGGTTGCCGCGGTCGTCCTGGCAGTCGCCACGTTGGTTGTTTTCTATATCCTCATCGGCTATCCCCTGATTCTTGCCGTTCTTGCGCGGCGCACCGTCCGCCCGGTGAAAAAAGACCTGTCTTTTCAAGCCGGCGTCTCGGTCCTTCTGGCTGTCCACAATGGGGAGGAGTTCCTGGGCCGCAAGCTCGATTCGCTTCTGTCGCTGCACTACCCCCACGAACTGCTCGAGATCCTGGTGGTTTCCGATGGCTCCACGGATCGCACCGCTGCCATCGCCGAATCCTATGCGGATCGCGGTGTCCGGTTGCTCCCGGCGCCGCGCGGCGGCAAAGCCGCGGCCCTCAACCTGGCGCTGGGGAAGGCCACCGGCGATATCCTGTTCCTCACCGATGTTCGCCAACCTCTCCAGCCGGATGCGCTTGCTCACCTGGTCGCCAATTTCGCCGATCCCACGGTCGGCGCCGTTACCGGCGAGCTGCGCATGTTAGACCCGCAACGCACCGGCGAGCAGGCCGATATGGAACTGTACTGGCGTTACGAGCTCTGGGCGCGCGGCTGCCACTCCCGCATCGATTCGCTCTTCAATACCACCGGCTGTATTTATGCCGTGCGCCGCAGCCTGGTGCAGCCCATCCCGCCGGATACCCTGACCGACGACGCAGCCATTCCGTTGCAGACCTTCTTTCGCGGATATCGCGTCATTTTCGATCCCGATGCCATCGCTTTCGACTACCCCACCGCCGAGGGCGGCGAGTTTCGCCGCCGCATGCGTACCCTGGCGGGTTTGTGGCAGGTGCACGCCCGCATTCCCCAACTCTTTACCAGCGCCAACCGCATGCGCTTCCACTTTCTGTCGCACAAGTTCGGGCGCCTTGTCCTTCCCTGGGCTGTGCTGACCGTCTGGATTGCCACCTTCGCGCTGCCTGCTTCCGGCTTTCGCACTTTTCTCCTCACCGATGAGCTGCTGTTAGTGGTGCTGGCCACGTTGGACCTTTTTGTGCGAAAAGGCTTTCTTCTCAAGCGGATCTCTTCGCCGGCGCGCACCTTTCTGGCGATGAACGCCGCCGCCGTGCTGGCGCTGGCCGTGTTTTTTGTCGATCCCGCGACCCTCTGGCGCCCCACCAAGGTGAAGGTGCGACACTGAAACTTCTGCCATGACCCGTATCCTGATCGTTTTCGGTACCCGGCCTGAAGCCATCAAGCTGTGTCCCCTGGTGCACCGTTTGCGCGAAGAGCCCGAGCGTTTTTCCGTGCGCGTCTGTGTCACGGCACAGCATCGCGACATGCTCGACCAGGTGCTGGACGTTTTCGGCGTGCGCCCGGATTACGACCTGGACCTCATGCAGCCGGGCCAGACCCTTTCCGGGTTGACGGCGCGCATTCTGTTGGCCCTCGAGCCGGTTCTGCGGCAGGAAAAGCCCGATCTGGTAATCGTGCAGGGCGACACCACCACGACCCTGGCCGCGGCCATGAGCGCCTTCTATCATCACGTTCAGGTGGCGCACGTCGAAGCCGGACTGCGCACGGGCGATCTGCAACAGCCGTTCCCGGAGGAGATGAACCGCGTGCTCACGGGCCGCATTACGGACTGGCATTTCGCGCCCACGCAAGGCGCGGCCCAGGCCCTCTTGCGGGAAGGTGTCGCTGAAACCAAAATCCACGTCACGGGAAACACGGGGATCGACGCGGTTCTATATGTTCGCGACGCGCTCGATCGCGGCGCACTTTCCGCGCCGCCCTGGCCGTGGCTCGACCCGCGCAAAAACCTCGTCCTGGTGACCAGCCACCGGCGCGAAAACTTCGGACCCGGCTTTGCGCGCTGCATGCACGCGCTGGCCGAAATCGCGGCGCGCCGCGACGTGCAACTGGTCTATCCGGTGCACCGGAATCCCAATGTGGTGGGCCCGGCACATCAGATTCTGGCGGACCTGCCGAATGTGCTGCTGCTGGATCCGCTTCCCTACGTTCCGTTTGTCGATCTCATGCGCCGGAGCCGCATCATCGTCACCGATTCCGGCGGAATTCAGGAGGAAGCCCCTTCCCTGGGCAAACCGGTGCTGGTGCTCCGCGAGAAAACCGAGCGTCCCGAGGCGGTGGAGGCCGGAACCGTGAAACTGGTGGGAACCGACGACCGCGCCATCGTCGCCGAAGCGGCCCGGCTGCTTGACGACCAGGCCGAATACACGCGCATGACCCGCATCCACAACCCCTACGGCGATGGGCATGCCTGCCGGCGCATCGCCGACGCCTTAAGCGGCCGCGGCGCCGAACCGCAGCACGCGGCGAACGGCTGACGCCATCGCGTCCCGTTCTCCGGGAGAGGGAAAGCGCATCATCCACAGCAGCACCGGGAATGCCAGCATCACTGCTCCTCCCCAGGCGATCTGCCCGATCAGAGAGGTAACGTTCACCAGGCTGTAGGGAACCAGCACGGCCAGCGCCGCCAGCCCGATCTTCGAAAGGCGGACAGTGTCCAGACGGTACGGCCACAGCCGGTGCGTCCAGGTCAGGCATACGGTGGCGATCAGCGCGAAAGCAATCACCGTGGCCTCCGCCGCTCCCCAGACGCCGAAGCGCGGAATCAGCAGAAAGTAGCCCGTCAGGCAGATGGCCGCGCCCAGCCAGTTGCAGGCGGCGTCGGCCCCGGGATGGCCAGATACATAGTACAGGCTGCGGAAGAAGTCGCCCATCGAGCGAATGAAGTAAGCCAGCACAATCAGGGGCACCAACCGGGCCGCGCCGTAGTATGCGGGGGTGGTCATCAGCCGCAGCATGGGTTTCGCGGCTACGACCAGCCCCATGCAGATGAACACCAGGCCCAGCGTGGTGTAGGTCTGGATGCGCCCGAAAATCGCCGCGGCATCGTCGCGCTTCAGAATGCCATATACCTGCGCGGCCCAGTACGAATTGAAGGATCCATAAATCACGCTCACCAGCATGCCGATCTTGTAGGAGAGCGCGTAGAGTCCCAGGGCCGACATCGTAACGTACGGGCGCAGGAAGAAGCGGTCGCCGAAATTGATGATAAACACCGCCATCAGGCTGAGACCGATGGGCGCAGCGAACTTGGCCATGCGCACGAACAGGGAAAACTCGAAAGCCGGCCGCACCTGCTTCCAGCAGTAGAATCCAAACCCCGTGCACACGATCACGAACATAGTGAAGCTGCTCAGAAGCATGCCCAGTATTTTGAGATTCAGCACCGCCACCAGCACCACCACGGCGACAATCGTTATCCCGAGCCGGCAGAACGACCAGATGACGAACACGCCCGGCCGGTCCTCAACCCGCAGCCAGCTGAAAAAGCTCTCCAGCGCGAAGCTGAGAGGCATGCACAGGAAGAGGATCCGCAGGTAGAATTTCGCGATGTCGCTGCCGAACACCAGACGGCTTAACTGGCCGGCGAACGGCCAACAGATCAACCCCGCGGTGGCCCCGATCAGGGCCGCTCCCACGACGGTGGTCCCCACCACCCGGCGCCGCCTTTCGGTGGAGTTGTCGGCGAAATAAAAATAGCCCAGAGCGGAAGAAAAATTTCCGCCCAGCAGAGTGCTCAGCACGCTGCTGATCTGGTCCAGCAGCTCCATCACTCCGTAGTCGTTGGGAGTGAGGAAGCGCGTCAGAATCGGCAGCAGAATGACGCTGGCGATGCGCTGGCCGATGGTGGCGACCGAATAAAGCCCGCTCCCCTGGACGATGCTCTTGAAAAGCGTCCGTACGGGCACACTAGTATGGGCTGGTTGCGACGGAGCGCTCACGTGGACCAAGTTTAGCAGGATGGTATAGCTCGCTGCTGTGAGTCGCGTGACCATTCCGTGTACAGACCGTACAGCAACGCCCCGAGAATCTCCCAGTCGTAGCGCTTACGCACCAGTTCGCAGCCGGCCTCGGCCAGCGCGTTCCAGCTCTCCGCTCCGGAAGAAAGCGCGCGCAGATGCCGCAGCCAGTCACCGGCGGATTCTGCGATGAGCAGGTCGCGTCCCGGCGAAACGGCCAGACCTTCAGCGCCCAAGGGAGTCGAAACGACCGGGATTCCGGCCGCCATGGCCTCCAGGATCTTCAGCCGCGTGCCCCCGCCGACGCGCAAAGGAACGACTGCGGCCAACGATTCCCGGTAGTAGGGCCGCACATCGGCCACAGTTCCCGTGACTTCGATCCCGCTCTCCTCGCGCAGCGCCAGCACGGCGGGCGCCGGATTGGAGCCGACCACCGTGAACGTTATGCCGGGCAGTTCCCGGTGCAGGTCCGGCCAGACCTCGCGCGCAAACGCTACCACCGCCTCCACGTTGGCGTGATAATCCATCGAGCCGACAAACACGATTCGCCGCCGCTCGCTTCCTGGCACGGGTGGAGCGGCAAAGAAGGCGGCATCCACGCCGTTTTCGATTACCGCCAGGCGCGCCCCCGGAACGCGGTGCTGCAGTGCCGCCCGTTCGCGCTCGCTGCAAACCAGGCCCCCGTAGGAATCGCGCAGTATGCTGTCCTCGAGCGATTCGAGCCGGCGCGCCGTCAGCATCGCATACCGGGCGCGCGGCGCCGAAGCCGTCTGGCGGCCGTAGCGCTGCATGGCCTCCGACTCGATGTTGTGCCAGTCGTAAGTAATGGGTGCGCCGGCCGCCTCGAGCAGCCCCGGAACATAAGCCGCCATGTGGATGCTGTCCAGGTGGATGAGATCGAAAGTCCCCGCCAGCGCCTCGCGCACTGCCCTCCGCATGATGTTCGAGGTATAGTTCACCACCGGCAGCGGCCAGCGCCCAAAGAATCCGCGCAGGATCTTCCCCGGCGTGTAGCTGCGCGGCCGAGGTACGGAAATCACGCGGCTGCAGAATGGCAGATCCGCCGAAGTCATTCCGCGGCCTGTCTCCGCGAAAGACACATGCGTCACCTCGGCGCGCATGCCGATGGCGCGCAGCAGATGGTATTCACGTAGTTTCGCCCCGCTTTGCGCCGGCTGGCATTGCCGGGGGGAGAGCCACAGGATGCGCAACTTTCAAGCGTAACAGAACCCCCGCCGGCTACCGCCCCAGCAGCCGCCGGTAAATGCCGATCAGTCGCCGCACGCGCGAGTCCGGGGTGTGGCGTTCGGCGATGGCGCGGCCTGCGCGCTCGATCAGGCCATGACGCAGGGACTCATCGCTCAGCACCTCGGCGATGGCCCCTGCCATCGCGCTGCGGTCGCGCGGGGGAATGAGCAGCGCGCTTTCCCGGTGGTTGACAATCTCAGGCACGCCGCCCACATTGGTGGCCACTGCCGGCACCCTCGCCGCCATCGCCTCCAGCAGCGCGTTGGGCGACCCTTCGGACAGCGAAGAAAGCACCGCCACGTCGGCGATCGAATAGTACGGCTCAGCACTGGGCACCTGCCCGGTGAACGTCAAGGCCCCGTCCAACCCCAGTTCGGCCGCCGCCCGCTCGATGCGCGCGCGCTCCGGCCCATCGCCTACCAACAGCAGCCGCGGGCGGAGTTGCGGCGCGGCCGTTCGCAACTGCACCGCGGCTTCCAGCAGGGTGTGGTGGTCTTTTTCCCTGGAAAGCCGGCCGACCATCAGAATCACCTGTTCGTTGGGCGCGATCCCCAACTGCTCCCGCAGCCCCGGCGGTGCCGCGCCGCGCCGTCCCCAGTCGGCATCGATGGCATTGTGAATCACCTCGACGCGTTCCTGCCGCACACCGGCACGAATCAACTCCTGCCGAAACGGCCGGCTCACGGTCAGCACCTGGCGGGCGGCGCGCAGCGACCAGCGGTCGAGCTGATTGTAGAGCCGCACCTTCAGATCCGGCCACGTGTAGCCATGATGGAACGCCACCCACGGCAACTGCCGGTGCAGCCGCGACTGCCTCACCAGAAAATGCGATTTCACGGCGTGGCTCTGAATCACGTCCGGCCGCAGTTCGGCGGCGGCCGAACGCAGCGCCGGCACCACCGAGCGATCGAATCGGCCGCGTTCGGCGATGACCCTGAACGGAATCGATGCCTGGCGGCAGGTTTCCAGAAACAGCTCTGACGCTCCCGCACGCTGAAATACCGCGATCGATACCTCCACTGCTGGATCGTAGTCTCTCAAACGCGCCAGCCGCGCGAATTGCAGCAGGTTTTTAGCGGGACCGGTGATGGTTGCGGCCTCAATTACCGCCAACAGCCGGAGTGGTTGCATTCCCTGCCGAGTTTAGCTCAGTCTTTCCTGCGGCTGCCGATGTGCGTGCGCACCGTCTTCAGCGCCCTGCCCGCGCCGTCGAGGTACTCCACTTCCACCATGTGTTCTCCCAGCCGCCGGTCGATCCAGGCGCGGCAGGCAGAGGAGCCGCATTCCATCGGACTCGCCAACCCGGTAGGGGCGACTACCGTAGCCCGCACCTGTACCGCGCCGGGGACTGCGCGCAGGTCGACGGGAACGTCCTGCGACGTCATCGAGACCGGCTGGGCGCCGCCGATCCGATATCCCGGCCACGCCTCCGTATCGCCGTAACCGAAGAAAGCGCCGAACCACTTGGGCGGAGGCAGCGTCGTGGGTACCATGTAGCCGCCGGCATCGATCGGGTCTACGTACAGGCCGTCGGAAACGCAGACGCCCGAGCCCGAAGGGCAGCTCCCGGGCTTGGCGAACATGGCGTTGAACAGTGTGTCCAGCCAACTCTTCAGCCCGCTGTCGCCGGAGTCGACATACGCCGCCTGCAAGCCGCGCCAGGATTCCGCGGACATCGTACGCACCGCATCCGCCGGGGTTTCCGTGCAGTAGGGCGTGCCATCGGCGATCGGGGCCGGGCAGTTGATGAATTGCGCCCCGTAATAGGGGCCTTTCATGCTCGCCTGGTAGCCGTACGTTTTGACCCAGTTCGCGGCATCGACCGCGTAGCTCCGTGCCAGCGCGGAATTCACGGGATCGCTGGCGGCGATCGCCTTCGCCGCCCAGTCGAATGCCGAACCGAGAATTGCCTCCATGAACGGCTGCGCTCCGTATCCCAGCAGATCCACGCTGTAAGCCCACCCTCGGGTGCAGGAGGGAACGCAGGAAGCATCCTGGTACGGCCGGTTGAGCGTCAGGTGCCTGGCATCCGCTACAGTGGGCGTGTAGTATACCGGGTCGCCGGCTGAATTGTTGGGCGGTTGCGCCGTGCCCGGAAAGAACCAGATGGAGCTGGCGTTCATGGCCGAATTCCACGCGGTTCCATTGCCTGTGACGGCCGTCGAACCGTACGAGAGCGTCACCGTGGTCGGGCTCCCCCACATGGAGCCGTTGTTGGAGCCGAAGGTCTGCCAGCTTGTGATACCCGCCGCGTCCACCCACTTTCGCTGCGTGAAGTACCCCGCGATTGCTTTGCTGACGGAACTCTGGCAGTTGGCGCGATACGTCGCGTCGGTATCGTACAGTGCGCAATAGGCGATGCCCGCAAGGTCGAACGCCATCGCCCGTGTGTCCCCGGTGCCGTAGGTTCCGGAGGTTGGGTAGTAGCTGTCGATGAGATAGCGCTCCATGTCCCAGATGCCGTGCATCCCCGGCCACATATCGTTGGGAGGATTGTCCATGGCCCGCAGCACCAGCCCCAGCATGCTGATGCCGTTCGGCCAGAAACAGAATCCGTTTTGCGTGGCCAGGCTGCAACTGGCGCCGCGGTCCATTTCGGGGCTGCGCCAGACGCGGTCGGCCAGCGTGCGGGCGGCCGTCAGGTAATCGTCGAGCCCGCTGCGGTAATACAGGGCGTACAGCCCGAAGACGTTGTCGTAATAGTTGATGGCCTGCGGCGGTCCCTGAGTGGCGTAATACGTGAAATCCGTCGCGGAACTGTATTGCAGGGGAGCCCCGGCGTTATCGGACACGCCGGACCAGGCGATGGGCGCGCCGTAATTCCCCATGGTGAGCTGCGTATCGCTCTGGCAGCTCAAGACTGTTTGCATGCGCCGCCCGGTCTGTCCGGTGATGCCTGTGGGGTACCACACGGTAATCGCCGCGTTGGCCTGCGGGACCGTGGGGTTCGCCGGTCCCTGGCAAAACGTGGTGCTGAACGTGGTACCGTAGCCGGTCACGTGCGCGCTCCCCGCCGTAACCGAGACCGTTCCCGGCGCCGCCACGTCGAAATATGCGGAATACGCGGCGGTGTTGAGATTCTGAACCTGCATATCCGCCAGAGCCTTGTGGCGATCGTCGTACCAGGGCCAGGGATTCGCGCCGAGGCGCATCATGGGGCCGAAGATGCCGTCCAGAACGGCGTTGCCGGTGGTCACCACGCCGTTGTCGTCCGAGGCCACCGCGCCGTCTTTCACCGAACAGGATGAGGACTGCCCGCTGCCGTCCGTCGCGGTGAGCTGAAAAACGTAGCTGCCGAAAACCAGGCCGTTCGCCGTCGGCTGCGCCGTGTTCTGATTCGACCATGTGACGGTGGATGGCCCGGAGACTTCCTGCCAGGCATAGCCCAGTTGGTTGCCGCCATCGAGCGGTGCAGATAGTGAGCCATCCAGTAACGCCGCGAAACCGGCGCGAAACGTCTGCTGAGTTCCGGGACTACACATCGGAGGATAGACGGGCGATCCCGCGAACGTCACCGCTCCCGCCAGGTTCAGGCCGTGGCCGCTGGAATCGGCCAGCGTTCCTTCGAATTCCCAGTCCGCCAGATCGCCCGTGGCGCCGCTCATCGGAATCGGCGTTCCCAGCGGTACTACGCTGGAAAACCATCGCAGAAACGAGATCTGGTAGCCGCTATTCAAGGTGATCGGGAACCCCGCCCACGAGACTGGTCCGAAACTGGAAATGGCAGACGTGCCGGAGAGGCAGTTGCCCCCGGTGGTATCGCAAACTTCAAACGTGTACCGGCGATTGACGACGTCCCGTTGGATGCGGATGAGCGTGTCGCTGCGTCCGGCGCAGCAGCCCGGGATGAGCACGCCGTTGTTGTAGATCGCATCGCCGTTGAAGTTTGTTTCGGCCCACACTCCCGAGCCTTGATTCCAGAGGTGCACCGGTCCGATACTGGGGCCGTTCACGGGCCAGTTGGCGCCGAAGCTGTGAATCCGCATCTCCCAGCGCATGGCGCTGGTGGCCGCGCCGATAGTGGTCCAGGGCGGTGTGGCGGGCAGTTGTACGGTGGCTGTGGCCCCGGCGGCGACCTGCGCCGACAACGTTTGCAAAACTGCTGTATCACTGACGCTGCAAGCCGCTGTTTGCCCGCTGCCGTCCGTGACTGTCAATTGAAATGTGTAGCTGCCCACCGCCAGTCCGCTGATTTGCGGCTGCACGGCGCTGGTGCTGGAGAAGGAGACGGCCGATTGCCCGGCAGTCTCGCTCCAGGCGAAGCTGAGTGACGATCCTCCATCGAGGGCATACGATCCGGATCCGTCCAGCATTCCGCCCTGGCTCGCACGCAGCACCTGTGCGGCCCCGGCGCTGCAAGCCGGTGAATAAACGGGAGTCGGCGCGTAAGCAATCCCCTCCATCGCTCCCGCGGAACCCTGTGGTCCGGCAGTGAGCGGCCCCAGGACGACGCCGTAATTCCCCGTCGCCTGGTTGGCCAGGTCTTGCTCGAATCGCCAGTCGGCCAGGTCTGCCGGAGTGTACTCCGCAAGCGCCGCCCCCGGTGTGATCAGTGCCGAGTACCATTTCAGCCAGGCCAGTTGCACGTGGGTCTGCGCGTCTCCCAGGGCGCCAGCTCCGGCCCAGGAGCCGGCGCCGATCGTGTTGATCGGACAGGCAAACGCCTGCGATGGAACGCCGCAATACGTCACTGCCGTCCAGAGGGCGTTCGATGCGCGCACTTCGTAACGCAGCAGCCGCGCCGCGGTATCGCGCTGCACGCGCACGCTGACGTCGGGATGTCCGGTGATGTTGGCGCACATCTGGTCTCCGTACTGTGGCAGGGTATCGGTCGTGTCCGCGGCGCACAACTCGCCCGTGCTACGCAGTTGAATGGTGAAGCCGGCATTCTGAAAGAGCGTCGCGGCGGAGGACGGCGCGGTCCAGGAATTGATGCGGAACTCCAGGCGGGTCGCTCCCAGCGCCGGGAAAGGCGCTGCCGGCGGAACGGTAAAGCTCGCAACCGTGCCCGGCAGGAGCACTAGCGATTCGTTTGCCGCCGCGGGCCAGGCGGCCGCCAGCGCGCACACACAGAGATAGAACGTCGGTATTGGGGATCGCATAACAACCGGAACATGAATAAGATCGAAAGTAAGGTGCTACCGGGTCTTGAGCGCTTTCAGCAGTCACTCCATCGATGGCGAGGTTTCGCGCCGGAATGGGCGATGCGGGGTGTCTCCGGCGATCGAAGCCGTGCTCACGGTGTCTCCGCTGATCTCGATGCCGTTGATCAGCGGCAGGTCCGCCGCTCCGGGAGTAAATGCGACGTCGATCTGCCCGTTAGTGACAGTCACCGGGAACGATTTGTCAATGGCTATGAACTCGCCGCCCGCGGCGGCAAAGACGTCGAAGTTCGTCAGCACCGGTGTGCCGTTGACTGCGACGCTGAACAGGCGTTTGCCGGCGGCCGTTTGTGAAACCTCGGCAAATTTCAGGGTCAGAGTGTAATTGCCGTTGGGAACGCTGAGCTGGTAACCGAACGAGCCCCAACGGCAGGTTTGATACAGTCCGGGAGCGGTGGTGTTGGCGATGGCGGTTTGCGTCGCAAACGCGTAGCCGCCGACGTAGTCGCCGTCCGCGGACCAGGTGTTTCCGGAGGCGTCCGTGTAGGCCGCTCCGCTGCCGGCATTCACGCGGACGAATGCCGTGCCCGCGGTGGAGATGCCCGTGGGCTGCACGATTTCGATCGCGTTGATCAACGGATAGTCGGCGGAGCCCGTGGTGAACGCGATACCGATCTGGCCGCTCGTAGCCGTCACGGAGAACGATTTGTCGAGTGCCGTGAGCGCGCCCGCCTGGGCGTAGATATCGAAATTCGTGAGCACCGGCGTGCCGTTGATCGCCACGTTAAAGACGCGCTTGCCCGCCCCGAACTGCGACGGCTCGGCGAATTTCAGATTGACCGTGTAGGTTCCGTTCGGGACGGCATAAGTGTATGTGAAAGCGCCCCAGCGGCAACTCTGGTAAAGCTGCTGGCTGGAGGTGCCGGAAATCACGCTCGCCGTGGAATATACGTATCCGCCTGAGTATCCATTGTCGGAGCTCCAGGTGTTGCCGGAACCGTCGGTATAGGCAGCGCCGCCCGCATTGGTGCGGATGGGCGTGAAAACGGCGGACGTCGCCGGGGGTGGCGTGACGCCGGCCGGGGCGATTTCGATGGCGTTGACGAGCGGCTGATTCACAGTCCCCGCGGTAAACGCAATCGCAATCTTGCCGTTGGTCACGGTCACCGGGAAGGGTTCGTCTACCGCTGTCAGGGCAGCGCCCGCGGCAGCGAAGATGTCGAAGTTCGTCAGCACCGGGGTCCCGTTAATTGCCACGTTGAACAGGCGTTTGCCGGCGGCGGTCTGGGAGATTTCCGCAAATTTCAGATCCACCGTGTAGCTCCCATTGGGAACCGCAAACTGGTAGGTGAACGTGCCCCATCGGCAGGCTTGATACAGCGGCGCCGTTGTGGTGTTGGCGATCGGGCTGGAAACGGCGGATGCGTATCCGCCGGAGTAGCCTGTGTCCCCGCTCCACACTTCGTTCAATGCGTCCTTGTATGCTGCGCCGCCCGCATTCACGCGGATTGTCGGGCCGGTCGTGGGGCTCGCCGGGGCGGGCGCCGACAGGCTGATACTCGCCGTAGAACTGGCGCCCGCCACCGAAGCAGTCGCAGTAATGGTCTGACTGGAAGCGACGGTCGCGGGGGCGGTATAAAGCCCGCCGGCGGAAATGGTTCCTACCGCGGGGTGGAGCGACCATGTGATCGCGGCCGCCGAAGCGCCGGTCACCGTGGGCGTGAACTGCTGTGTCTGGCCGCCGCTAAGCGTTACGCTGGCGGGGGAGATGGAAATTGCCGGCGCCACCAGGGCAATGGTTGCCTTGGCCGTCGCGCCGGAAAGACTGGCGGTTACCGTCACGGTTTGATTGGCCGCAATCGCCGCCGGCGCGCTATACACTCCGCCGGCGGAGATGGTTCCTACCGCCGGGGTGATTGACCAGTTGATACCCGTCGCCGCCCCCGTGACGGCGGCCGTGAATGGCTGCGTCTGGCCCTGGCCGAGCGTCACGCTGGCCGGCGTAATTGAGATCGTGACCTGGCTTTGCTGGGCAGCTGTCACCGCTTTGTATGCATTCACGCGGCCGTAACCGAAATAGTCGTCAAACCCGGGCGCCCCCAGATCGTCGGCGCTCTGCTCCAGGAGATTCACCAGAGCGGTATTGCTCAGGGACGGATTGACCGCCAGCGCCAGGGCCGCGACACCCGCCACGATTGGAGAGGAGAACGACGTTCCCGCCCAATACCCGTATCCGCCGCCCATCACCGTGGTCAGAATATTCGTGCCGGGCGCCGACAACGTGATCCAGGAGCCGTAGTCGGAAAAACTGGCCAGCGAATCGGTGTTATCGGTCGCGCTGACCGCAACTACGTGGTTGCACGCCGCCGGATAGTAGGGCGTGGTGGCGCTGTTATTCATTGCCGAGGCGAAGATCGTGGCGCCTTTTCCCCACGCGTAATCGACGGCGTTTTGCAGCGCCGTTGAAGGGCTGGAGCCGCCTAGGCTGAGATTCAGAATGCGCGCGCCGTTATCCGCCGCATACTGTATCGCCGCGGCCATATTCGAATACGTGGCGAAGTCGTTGGAATCGACCACCACGAGCGGCATCACCAGGTTCTGCCAGGTGACGCCGGCGACTCCGATGCCGTTGTTGGAAGCGGCCGCAACCGTGCCTGCGACGGCGGTTCCGTGTCCCAGCACATCCGCCGTGTTGGCGTCATTGTCGACGAAGTTCCACCCCGCGACCAGTTTCGAGGCCAGATCCGGATGGGTCGCATCCGCGCCGGAATCGATCACCGCAATGATCGTGGACGCCGACCCCGTGGTGACGCTCCAGGCCTGGGGCGCCTGGATCTGGGTCAGATGCCATTGGGAGGGGAACGATGGGTCGTTGGGGACGGTCGCGGTGTGCGCGTAATAATCACGCTCCACATAATCGAACAGCCCGGTTTGTTGCAGCGAACGGATGATCGCCGCGCTGTTCTGTTCGGGCACCTCAAGCACTTCGACGCCCAGGGCATCGATGCGCGACTTCACAATCGCTTGCCGGCTGCGTAACGTTCTGGCAAGCACTTCCGGGTCTACCGCATGGTGAACGCCTGCGATAATTCGCCCTGGGACATATTCCTGGGCGATTGCCGGAGAAAGCCAGGAAATGGACAGGAACAACAAACCGGCGTAAGTTGAGCAATGCCTGCGGCTCAGGAACATCGACTTTCGCACACTCCTCCGCGCACACTGTGGCCCTCACGTGGCGAGAGCCCTGAAACACGGCCAGTTTTCGGTTACTTGGTTCCGAGACAGGCGTACGAGGGTGAACCCGTACGCCTGAATTAACGCCGTCGTTTTCTGAGGTGCGAGGGAAGTGAGCCAAAACCAGCAGGAGCGTGAGTTTGATCACCAGCGCAGCGTTAGAAATAATACATTATCTGCGGGATGGTGAGTTGTCAAACGTTTCTTTGGTTAGTCGCGAACATGAACTTTTCGCAAACTTCCGGAGGGTAACCAGCGGGTATGTAGCGCGGGGGTTTTGGATAGCGGGGCGGGCAGTTATGGTGCCGCCTCGATATCGATCGCGTTGACCAGCGGCAGGTCTGCGGCTCCGCTGGTGAACTGGATGGTAATCCAGCCGGAGGAAACCGTTACCGGGAAGGTCTTGTCGATCGCTTTATCGGCGCCGCCGGCTTGCGCGTAGATATCGAAATTCGAAAGTACCGGAACACTGTTGATGCTGGCATTGAATTGCCGCAAGCCCGCCGCGAAGCGCGTGAGTTCGGCGAATTTCAGTGTCACATTGTATGAGCCGTCCGGCACGGCGAAGGCATAGCTGAAGTTGCCGTAGCGGGCGGTCTGGTAAAGCTCGGGTGTGGGAGTGTTGGCGATGGCGGCGTCGGTAATGTACGCCGTGCCGCCGGAATAGCTGTTGTCCGATAGCCACAGCAGGCCTGAACCGTCCGTGTAGGAACTGCCGCCGGAGTTTACGCGTCTCTCCGTCTGCGACGCAGATCCCGGTTCGATATCGATGGCGTTGACCAGAGGCAGATCGGCGGCTCCGCTGGTGAACTGAATGGTAATCCAGCCGGTGGAAACCGTGACCGGGAAGGACTTGTCGATGGCTTTATCGCCGCCGCCGGCCGCCGCATAAATATCGAAATTGCTCAGGACCGCAACGCTGTTGATCGCTACATTGAACTGCCGCAGGCCGGTGCCGAAGCGTGAGAGTTCGGCAAACTTGAGAATCACGTTATACATGCCGTTGGGAACTTCGAAGGCATAGCTGAAGTTGCCGTAGCGGGCGGTCTGGTAAAGCGCCGGAGTGGACGTGTTGGTGATGGCGGCGCCGGCAATGTACGCCGTGCCGCCGGAATAGCTGTTGTCCGATAGCCAAAGCAGGCCCGAAGGATCGGTATAGGCGCCGCCTCCCGCATTGATGCGAACCGCATTGGCCGAGGAAGCCGGTGGCGCCGCACCCGGTTCAATATCGATGCCGTTGACCAGCGGCAGGTCCGCTGCGCCGCTGGTGAACTGAACCGTGATCTGCCCGCCTGTCACTGTGATCGGGAACGATTTGTCAACCGCGATATTGCCGCCGCCCGCCGCCGCATAAATATCGAAATTAGAGAGCACGGCAGCGCTGTTGATCGCGACGTTGAACCGTCTCAGCCCTGCGCCGAAACGGGATACCTCAGCGAATTTCAACGTCACGGTGTAGTTCCCGTTAGGAAGTAAGAAGGTATACCCGAAATCCCCATAGCGGCACGTCTGGTAAATCACCGGCGTGCTGGTATTGGCGATGTTGCTGGTGCTGCTGAACGGGCTTCCACCGCTGAAGCCCGCATCGCCGGACCAGAGGTTTCCCGCCCCATCCGTATAGGCCATGCCGCCGGCATTGATGCGAATGGAGCCGGTTGAACTCACCACGGGAGATCCGCCTCCCGAGGGCGGCGGCGTGCCGCCGCCGCTGCTGTTCGCATCGACCAGCAACACCGGAGACGCCGCGGTCACGCCGTTGTAAGTAGCCGAGAGCGTCACGTCGGCGCTCTGCTGGACCGCGCCGATGGTGAGCGGTACAGGCGCGGAGGTAGCGCCGGAGGCCACCGTCACACTCGCCGGAGCCGAAACCGCTGCCGAATTCGAACTGGCGATGGGAATCGCGATTCCGCCGGACGGCGCCGGGGCTGACAGGATGACTTCGGCGTTTACGGCGGCGCCCGCACCGACTTCCCGCTGATCCAGATAAATCCCTTCGACCTTCAGCGGGGCCGGAATCCCTGCTGAATTGACGTTCACCATCAGGCTGGAGGTGTCCACCACCTCCATGTTGGAACCCAGGACGGACGTGATGGTATGGAGATCGTTGTCTACCCATCGGGAGTCTTCCACGCCGGAGAGAAACCACGGCGCTCCGTTATCCGCCAGGATGGCGCCGTACTTCTTCAGCGCGTTGAGAATGACCTGCACCACATACGGGTAGGGCGAAACATCGAAAGACGCCTTCAGCCGGAAACGTGTGCCCATCGGTGGATACTGTGTGCCGGAGAGACTCGATGCTTCATGACGGGCCGGCCAGATGAACGTGTTGCGGGTGTACGGCGCGGTCATCCGGATAGCGTGATTGATCTGCCCGGTCATAACTTCGTCGTAACGGACCAGGCCAGGCAGAATCGCGAGCCCGGCTGCATCCGCGGAGGTCCAGGTTACGGGACGTAGAATATTGGAATTCAGATTGAAAATCGCACCGCTGCCCGCCGTCCACGTGCCGTTGCTCTGCTGTACGGCGTTGTAAATCTCGTACAGCTTGCACGCGCCTTGATCGACCAACAGGATATGCCGGTCCGAGCCGTTCTCGATATTCGGGTTCGCGGGAATGGGGTACGGTCCGGGATCGCTTTCGCTGGCATATGTGAATGTGATCGGGACCCGCGCCTGTCCGGCCGGAACGAGCGTATACGGAATTCCTCCGGTCTCGGACCAGAAATCGGGGAAGAGGTTGGCCGTCGCCCCGATTGCATTCACATACGCCGCCGAATTTGAATCCACCGGCAGCTGATTCACCGGCGTATTCCAGATGTTGTTGGCCGGAAAGATAGTGCATCCTCCGAGCGAACTCTGTGCTGCCGCGCAATTCACGATTGCAAAAGCGACCAAGAATCCTCTGTACACTACCTGCTCCTTTGATTTCGAAAAGCTCGTTGCTAACAGACGGCCTGTTCCCGTCATACTTACCAGCTTGAGAGTATGCGTCTCGGCGGCGGGAGCCGCCGGGCAGTGTCAAACCGGCGGACTTGCTTAGTTAGAAGGCTCGATATCGATAGCGCTGACCAGCGGCAGGTCTGCGGCTCCGCTGGTGAACTGGATGGTAATCCAGCCGGAGGAAACCGTCACCGGGAAGGTCTTGTCGATCGCTTTATCGGCGCCGCCGGCTTGCGCGTAGATATCGAAATTCGAAAGTACCGGAACACTGTTGATGCTGGCATTGAATTGCCGCAAGCCCGCCGCGAAGCGCGTGAGTTCGGCGAATTTCAGTGTCACATTGTATGAGCCGTCCGGCACGGCGAAGGCATAGCTGAAGTTGCCGTAGCGGGCGGTCTGGTAAAGCTCGGGTGTGGACGTGTTAGCGATAGCGGCGCCGGTAACGTAGGCGGTGCCGCCGGAATAGCCGTTGTCCGAAAGCCAGAGCAGGCCCGAACCGTCTGTGTAGGAACTGCCGCCGGAGTTTACCCGCGCCGATGCAGGACCCGCCGTCGAAGATCCCGGTTCGATATCGATGGCGTTGACCAACGGCAGATCGGCGGCTCCGCTGGTGAACTGAATGGTAATCCAGCCGGTGGAAACCGTGACCGGGAAGGATTTGTCGATGGCTTTATCGCCGCCGCCGGCCGCCGCATAAATATCGAAATTGCTCAGGACCGCAACGCTGTTGATCGCTACATTGAACTCCCGCAGGCCGGTGCCGAAGCGTGAGAGTTCGGCAAACTTGAGAATCACGTTATACGTGCCGTTGGGAACTTCGACCGCATAACTGAAGTTGCCGTAGCGGCAGCTTTGGTAAAGCGCCGGAGTGGAAGTGTTGGTGATGGTGGCGCCGGCAATGTACGCCGTGCCGCCGGAATAGCTGTTGTCCGATAGCCAGAGCAGGCCCGAAGGATCGGTATAGGCGCCGCCTCCGGCATTGATGCGAACCGCATTGGCCGAGGAAGCCGGTGGCGCCGCACCCGGTTCAATATCGATGCCGTTGACCAGCGGGAGGTCCGCCGCGCCGCTGGTGAACTGAATCGCGATCCGGCCGCCCGTCACGGTCACCGGGAATGATTTATCGACCGCGACATTGCCGCCGCCGGCCGCCGCATAAATATCGAAATTGCTCAGGACCGCATTGCTGTTGATCGATACATTGAACAGGCGCAGGCCGATACCCAGGCGCGAGAGTTCGGCGAACTTGAGAGTGACGGTATAACTGCCGTTAGGAACGGCAAACGTGTACCCGAAACTGCCATAGCGGCACGTTTGATACAACACCGGCGAAGGGGTCTTGGCAATGGAAGTCCCGGTTCCGTAGGCCGCTCCTCCGCTATAGCCGGTATCGGCTGCCCAGGCGACCCCGGTGGTGTCGGTGTAGGCGCCTCCCCCGGCATTGATCCGGATCGGCAGGCTGGATGTGGCGGGGGCGGTGGGCGGCGGAGCGGGCGCAGGCGCGGAACCGCCGGCAGCCGCCTTCGCTGCCTCGACCGTGCGGTACGCGTTTACCCGCCCCCATCCGAAGCTGTTGTCGTACCCTGCGGGGCCCAGATCGTCGGCATTCTGCTCGAGCAGCGTCACCAGTTGCTGCGCCGTGAGCGAAGGGTCCGCCGCCAGGGCGAGGGCTGCCACGGATGCGACCACCGGCGTGGCCAGCGACGTTCCCTGCCACTCCTGGTAGCCGCCACCCATCGAAGTGGTCAGAATGTTCGTGCCGGGAGCGGAGAGCGCGATCCAGTTTCCGTAATCGGAGAAGCTGGCGAGATTGTCGTTCTGGTCGGTGGCGCTGACGGCGATCGCGTGATTGCAGGCGGCCGGATAGTACGGCGTGCTCGATGCGTTATTCATGGCCGCCGCCACGACGACCGCGCCCAGGTTCCAGGCATAATCGACTGCGCTCTGCAGAATCGTGGAGGAGGCCGAGCCGCCCACGCTCAGGCTGATCACGCGAGCGCCGTGATCGGCGGCGTATTGAATTCCCGCTGCGATGTTGGAATAGGACGCGTAGCTGTTCGAGTCCACCACCACGACCGGTAGAATCGGGTTCTGCCAGACCCCTGCGCTCACGCCGAGGCCGTTATTCGTCACGGCTCCGACGACCCCAATCACGGCTGTGCCGTGGCCGATCGTATCGGTCACCGTGCTGTTGTTGGTCACGAAATTCCAGCCGGGCAGGAGACGGCCCGTGAGATCCGGATGGGTGGTGTCCACCCCCGAATCCAGCACCGCAATGGGCATCGTCGAGCCCGTCGTGATGCCCCACGCCGCAGGCGCCTGAATCTTCGCAAGGTGCCATTCCGAGCTGAAATCGGGGTCGTTGGGAGTAGCCGCCGGGAAGGCGTAGTGGTCCAGTTCTACGTCCCGAACCGAGGGGTTGGAACGGAGCTCCTGCATGACTGTCTCCTCCGTTCCCGGGGTCACGTCGATCACCGATGCACCTAGCTTCTGTAGTTGCGCATGGATGCGCCCTCCGAACCGGGCGTATGTCTGCGTCACGGTTGGATCACCAGACTGTCCATAGTTGTAATGAACAATAATCCGTCCAGGAACATGATCCGGAGGATGCCGCTTCACCGATTGTGCGGAAAGCAGAAAAGAGAACAGCAGGCCTGTGACAATAAATGGAAGTGACCGCATATGAAATCTCCAGAATTCCCTGCGCCCGGTGCAGACACACTAGCGGCTATCGGGCAGTCCAGCCGGACATACGTGTCCGGCGGTTACGAAATTTATCGTCTTTGCGGCGCCCTCGGGTAACTGGAGAGGAAGGCTGCGAGTAGGTCGAAGTGCGCCCGGGATTTGTGCAACATCACACAGGCAATGACCTGTATGAAGTTAAACCTTAACTGGGAATCTGCCGCAGTGTCAAGACTTTAAGAGGAAATTTTCTATGCCAATGTAAATCGTACGATTCCGCACGAATTATGGTTCTAGGACGATTTAGTACGCTGCGCGGCGTCCGGCCGCACTCACAGCCAATACTGCCACTGTCCGGCGGCGATCACGTACACCGCCAGAATTCCGTTCGTGACTGCATGCGCGAGAATACAATCCGCCAGGTTCTTGGTGCGGATGATCCACCAGTTATATAGGATGCCGGCCGCCAGACCGACTTCCCAGTAGGGGCCGTGTTCGAGCGCAAACAGCACGGCGGTGATCCAGAAAGCGGAACGCGCATAAGTCCCCAGCGGTATCTTCAAGAAATCCGCCTCCATAACATAGCGCATTAGCCAGGAACGCCAAAAGAGTTCCTCAATAACCGGCACCAGCAGAGTGGAAGTTGCGACACGCAACACTAGAAACAGATCGTTCCGCTGCATCGCGGGACTTACCGTCGTCACTGCCCGGCTGGTAAGTGCATTTTCAAAGAGCCAAGAATGGCGATACCCGAAAAGAATGTCGGGCGCAACCCAGATCACAAACACAGCCGCGCCGAGAGCAATGCTGGCCGAGGGCACGGACGGTTGAAACGAGATATAGCCGCGCGAAAACAGCAGTAAAGCGAAAATCGTCGCGCAAAACCGGATGGGCAGCCAGACTTCCGGCGACAGTGAGAACGTGTGCTCGAGTGACATGATTCCAACGAACACCGCGAACGGGGCAACGTGTGCAATAGTCGCTGACTGGGCGACCATTATCGGTTTTGGCTGAGCTGCTTGCACAGTCATTTCTGCCTGGCGCCTGCTGTTGGCGCAGAAACACAATTCCTCAGTGTAATCTAAGATGACTCACATTCGCGCCTGGAAACTAGCTATCCAGTACCAGCGCAGCCGCTGCCGGTAGGTCCGGTGCGACGAAATCCGCGGCGCAGTCCCGCTGCTGTTCTTCGCCGTAGCCGCTGAGGACCAGGATCGTGCGGGTACCGGCCCTGCGCCCGCACTCGACGTCAATGGCTTTATCGCCGATAAACACGCTCTGCGACAGATCGATATCGAAATCGCGAGCCGCCTCCAGCAGCATGCCCGGCTCCGGTTTGCGGCGGAGCGAAGGAACGTCCGGAGGATCGGCGCAATAGTACGTCGCGTCAATGAATTGATCGCCGATCTGGCGCAACACTTCCTGCTGCACGGCCTCGTACTGTTCGAACGTGAAGAGGCCGCGGCCGATGCCGCTCTGGTTGGTGACGATGAACGTAAGGAATCCGGCCGCCTTGAGCCGGGCGAGCGCTTCCGTGACGCCCGGATAGACTTTCACCTGCGCCGGGTCGCCGCAATAGTGCACCTCTTCCATCAGGGTTCCGTCGCGGTCCAGAAATACCGCCCGGTTGCGCGCGCTCATTCCCCGACGCCCGCCAGCAGTTCCGCCGCGTTGGTGGTGGCGGTTCCCAGCTTCCCCACCACAATGCCGCTGGCGCGATTGGCGAGTTCGGCCGCCTCCGCCGGCGATGCGCCCGAGCAGAGCCCCAGCGTAAACACACCGATGGCCGTATCGCCGGCCCCGGAGACGTCGAACACATCTTTGGCGCAGGTGGGCGTGTGGAAGGGCGGCGCATCCGGCTGGAACAACAGCATCCCCTGTTCGCCCAGGGTGACCAGGAGGCACCGCGGCTGCCAGCGTTCGAGCAGCCTTCGCCCGGCCTCGAGCAATTGGGCGTCCTGGAGGGGCGGATCCACCGGGTCGGAGGGCGCCATGCCGGCCGCCAGGAACGCCTCGATGCGGTTCGGTTTCACGGCGGTCGCTCCCTGCCAGGTGAGCGAAGTGTGCGGATGCGGGTCCACCGCCAGCACCTTCCCCTGCTCGCGCGCCGTACGGCAGAGAAAATCGGCCAGCGTCTGGGTGAGGAATCCCTTGCCGTAATCGGCTACGATGACGCCATCCATCGCCGGAATGACGGCCGCGCAGTGCCGCATGGCCGCTTCCGCCTGCTGCGCGGAGAGCGGCGCAGGCCGTTCGCGATCCACTCGCGCAACCTGCTGGTTGCGCGCAATAATGCGCGTTTTCATTGTGGTGACGAGCCCCGCCTCCCGCTGCACGCCGGAGGTATCGATGCCGGAGCCGCGCAACAACTCGAGCAGCCGCCCGCCCGCCGCATCCTCGCCCGCGGCCCCGAGCACCGCCGTGCAGGCCGTGAACTCGCGGACATTGCGCGCCACATTGGCCGCGCCGCCCGGATAATACGACTCGGCCGTAACGTGCACCACCGGCACCGGCGCTTCCGGCGAAATGCGCGACACCTTGCCCCAGATGAATTCATCGAGCATCAGATCGCCGATGACGAGAATCCGCTTTTCCGGAAAACGGTGAACGATGGCGGCAGCGGTATCGCGATGCATGGGTCGGAACCGAAATGATAACAGCCTTGGACGGCAAACCCCAGCGCCGGGGTTGATGGCGGTTTTGCTCCCGCCGCAGAGCCGGGCCGGCGCACGTTCTGCTACTGCCCCGCCCTCCGCTTCCACTCGTCCAGACTGGCCTGGCCGGTTTTGCGCCGCTCGGTCTCTTCGCTGGTCAGGGCGCGGTGGGATGCGGCGGCATCCAGCGCGTCCAGGGCAGTCTGCATGGTCTGTACCGCTTGCGGCCATTGCGCGAGAGCGGCGTAGCCGCCGGCCAGTTTGATGCGGATCGCGGTCAGTTCTTCGCCGTGGCTGGCGTTGGCGGCATCGCGCCGCACCAGGTCTTCGAAAATGGCCGCGGCCGCGCTGTAGCCGGCCACGGCTTCCTGCCACTGGCCGCGATGCGCGTAGGCGTCGGCGCGGGTGCCGGCGATATCGCCGCGGGTGCTCGCGGTGCCTAGCAGGCCGGGATTGCTTTTGTCGGCGCGGGCGGCGGCCTCCTCGGCTTTCCGGCAGTGTTCCAGGGCCTGCTCCAGGCGGCCGGCATTGCCCAGTCCGGCAGCCAGGCGTTGGTGGGCGAACATCAATGTCTCTTCGGCGAGCAGCTCGCGCGAGTGCGAAGCGGCAAAATGCTCTGCGGCATCCACGGCTTTCTGGTAATGAGGGATGGAGGCCTCCGCGTCGCCGTGGTCGCGAAGCCAGTCGCCCAGCACCGTTTGCGCCGACATGACGTCAAAGTAAGCCATGTTGTTGTTCGGGTCGGCCACCTGGATGCGGTCGGCGAGATCAGCCGTGGTTTCGGCGTTGGCGCGGTCTTCGCCGGGCGTGGCCAGTTCCGGCCGGCGCCGCAGCACCAGAGAGAGCAGCGAATAGTCGACGTATAGCTTGTGCAGGCGGGGAACGCTGTGAGGGTCGGACGCCACCAGTTCGCGGTCGATGGCAATCGCCTGGCGGATGTGCGGCATGGCCTCCTCGTAACGAGCCAGGCGCAGTAAGGCATCGCCCAGCCGCGCATGGCCGAGCGCAAGGCCGGTGTTTTCGGCGGCCGAGTCGCGCCTCTCCTGTGCCATTTCGGTCCACAGCGCGAGCATCTTCGCCGCCGGTTCGAGCGCCTGGTTGAAAGAGCCGGTGCGAAACTGGATCGCCGCCAGATCGCTGTACGCCCGCGCCAGCGCTTCGCGCACGGGCCGTGAGCCGGCCGCCGGCGACTGTTCCCCGGCTTCGATAGCCTGCCGCAGCAGCCGCCCGGCCTGTTGAAGGTCGCCTTTGAGCGAGAGGACTTCGCCAATCCGCGTCGTGCCGCCCATGCGGTCGCGCAGGAATTCGGGCGACTCGTCTGTGATGCGCGCGCGGATGGCCTCTGCCTTGCGATAACTCGCGAGCGCGCCGGAGGTATCCCCCAGATTGGCGTTATAGCTGTTCCCTTGCACATCGCCCAGGCGATCGTACCCGCGCGCGATCTCTTCCAGCAGGGCGCGGTTGCCGCTGGCCTCGCGCACCAGCGTGTCGTAATACTGCAGTCCGGTTTCCACCACCATTTTGCGGGCGGGTGTGGAGCCCGGCAGCGGCGCGATGGCGTCGTGAAAATCCAGCAGGAACTTGCCCGCCAGTTCGCGCACCTGCGCAAAGCGCAGCTCGGCGTCGCGGCGCGCGGCTTCGGCCACCGAGCGCGCCAGATCGGCCTGCCGGCGCTCGTCCTCGGCATTGGCGCGCTGCCTTTCGGCTTCCCGGGCGGCCTCTTCGGCGTTCTTCTGGTTGGCCAGTGCGATGCGGCGCTGCTCTTCGGCCGACGCGCGGGCTTTGGCGGCGTGCTGTGCCTGAATCGCGGAGGTAGTGGCGCCGGTGATGAGCACGGCCACAAACACCACGCCCGCGGCGATGGGCGCCCTCTGCCGGCGCAGAAGTTTCCGCGCGCGATAGCGGAAGGAGCCTTCGCGCGCCACGACAGGCTGCGCATTCAGGTAACGCCGAATATCGTCTGCCAGCGCATCCACCGAAGGGTAGCGCCGCTCCGGCTCCTTGCGCATGGCCATGAGCACGATGTAATCGAGATCCGCGTCCACTTGCGGCGCGCGCAGGCTGGGCCGCTTCGTCGGCGCGTCACAGACGACGCGCTCGATTTCAAGCGGCGCGGTGGTCTCGATGGGCTGGGCCCGCTCGCCGGTGAGCAGTTCGTAGAGAATGGCGCCGAGCGAGTAAACGTCGGCCGCGGTGGCCACGGGCAATCCGCGCACCTGCTCGGGGCTGGCATATTCCGGGGTGAAGGCGCGGCCCGCCATGGTCGCCATCGCCGCGCCGCGTGCCTCATCGGCGCCCAGCAGCTTGGCGACTCCGAAATCCAGCAGCCGCGGCGAGCCATCGGCAGTCACAAAGATATTCCCCGGCTTCAGGTCGCGATGCACCACCAGGTTGCGATGGGCGTGCGAGACGGCTTCGCAAATATCCAGGAAAAGATGCAGGCGGCTCTTGATGCTCAGCCCGCGCTCGTGGCAGAAGACATCCACCGGGACGCCTTCCACGTAGTCCATGACGAAAAACGGGCGCCCGTCGTAAGTGGTGCCGCCATCCAGCAGGCGCGCGATAAAAGGATGGTCCAGATTGGCCAGGATCTGCCGCTCATGCCGGAAGCGCTCCAGCACCTCGGCGGTATCCATACCGCGTTTGACCACCTTGATCGCGACGCGCTTGCGGTACTGGTCGTCGTCGCGCGTGGCCAGGTAGACGGCGCCCATGCCTCCGCGGCCGATTTCGCGTTCTACGCGATATGCTCCCAGGCGGCGGCCGGGGAGATCCCCGCTGCCGGCCCCTGGCGGCGTCTCCTTCTCGCTGAACAGCAGTGCGGCCGCGCTTTCGATGGCGGCGGCTACGCCGGAACCGTTCTTGCGGTCGCTGGCGAGCAGCGATTCCACTTCCGCGCGCAAGGCGCTATCGCCTTCGCAAGCTGAATCGAGGAGCCGCGCCTGCTCATCCGGCGGCAAGTCCGCCGTCTGCAGGAACAGCCGCTGCGTGCGGTTCCATCGATCGACCTGCATGGCGCTGTTTCTGGATTATCGCTTAGACCGGCCCCCCGTGGCATCGGGTAACCGCCCGCCGCTCCTGGAAAAACTCGCGAAGTATTCTTCGTCTTGCTCATCCTCCGAGAAAGACCTGTTGCGAGCGGCGGGCTCTACTTAGTAATGCGAGAAAACGAGGAGAAATTTCCAAAAAAGTGCGGGCAGCCTCAGACGGCCGGGCGGTCGAGTTCGCGTTGCAGCCACGCCTGCGCGATGCGCAGTTCGGCGCGGACTTTATCCACCGGCAGTTGCAGCACATCGGCCGATTCCTCGGCTGTCAGGCCCCCGAAGAAGCGCATTTCGATCAATCGGGCTTTCTGCGGATCGGTCTGCTCGAGCGCATCCAGCGCATCGTCCACCGCCACCAGAGCCACCGGCCGTTCGACCGCGGCATCGATGGATTCATCCAGCGAGCAGCCCGGCTGTCCTCCGCCGCGCTTGCCGGCGCCCCGCGAGCGTGCGTGATCCACCAGAATCTGGCGCATCACGTGCGCCGCGATGCCCAGGAAATGCGCCCGGCTGCGATAGTCCGGCTGGTCCTGGCCCAACAGGCGGATGTAGGCTTCGTGCACCAGGGCCGTGGGTTGCAGGGTGTGGGAGGACCGTTCGCGCCGCAAATGACTGTCGGCCAGGCGGCGCAGCTCGGCGTATACCAAAGGCATCAGGCGATCCAGGGCCGTTTTGTCGCCGGCCGCGAAGTCCCGTAACATCAAGGTGATAGGCCCGGTCGCCATGGAAGCAAGTATAGCAAGCCGATCCCTTGGCGAACTCTATCCGGCGCGCCCTTTCTCCGCCGGGAACGCCGCGATCGCCTGCCCGATTCTACGTGTGCCACCGGCACGCTGCGATAAAACGCCGCCAACGCGCCGGCCATGGTGGAGGTTGTGTCGCCCGGAACGATGACGACATCGGGCTGCGCCGAGGCCGGCACCGGATCCAGTGCGGCTGAGGCGACAGTCAGGGCCGGTGAAAGAAACCATAGAGTAGCAGGGCGGAACGGGCGCTCCGCCCCCGGTTATCTTCCGCGAACAGCTCCGCGATATCCCTTTTGGTATTGCCTCACGGCCGCCCCGGCTGTGATTCTGAAACAGTTGATCGTCGGTGAGTCACGAACGGCCGCGAAGGCCGCGCCGGGTGTGGTGCGCCGCTCGGTTTTCGAGCGCTATTACCTCTGGTGCGCCGTGGCTCTGCTGGCGGCGATGGCCGCGGCGCAGTTCGCTTCCGCGCGGCTGGACAGCCAGGTGGTGGATGAGAGCTATCACATCACGGCCGGCTATGTGTTTCTGCGAACGGGCGATCTGAACCGGGATACCGAACATCCGCCGCTGGCGCAATCGCTGTTTGCGCTGCCGCTGCTCTGGATGCACCTGCGCCTGCCCGCGCCGGCCGGGCCGCGCTACATCGAGGAGCAGCGCGAAATCGACTTTCTTTATCACAATACCGCTTCGCCGGACCGCATCCTCCTGGCCGCGCGCTGCGGAAACATTCTGTTGACGCTTTTGCTGGGGGTGGTTTTGGCCTGGTGGTCGCGGCGGCACTTCGGCGCGGGGGCCTCGCTGGCCGCGCTCGCGATGTTCGCTTTCGACCCGAATTTCATTGCTCACGGCCATTTCGCCACGACCGATGTCGGCGCGGCCCTTGGTTTCTTCACGGCGTGCCTGAGCTGGTCGGCGTTCCTGCGCACGGGCCAGCGCAGCCGCGCGGCTCTTTGCGGCGTGGCGACGGGCCTGGCGCTGGCAATCAAGTATTCCGCCGTGCTGCTGTTCCCGGTGTTTGTGTATCTGTACTGCTTTGCCTGGTGGCATCAGACCGGCAATCGGGGCTTTCCGCCCTTCCAGCATTCCCTGCGGCACCTCGCCGAACACCTGGTGATTGTCGCGGCCGCCGTGCTGCCGGTGGTCTTCGCGGCATTCGGCTTCCAGACGGGCGCGATCTTTCCGCCCGGGGCAGGCAGCGCGCCGGATTGGATGGGCATGCCGTACTCCGTTCGCTGGGCCGCGGAACACCTTCCCGTCGCGGCGCCGGGCTTCTTTCACGGCCTCTTTATCCTGACCCGCCACGATCTGGGCGGCCACCTCTCTTACCTGATGGGGCAAACCTCTTCCACCGGCTGGTGGTATTACTTCCCCGTGGTGCTGGCGGTAAAAACGCCCACAGGGGTTCTGCTGCTGTTCCTGCTGGCCGCAGCCGCGGCGGTCCTGGCGGTCTTCAAGGGCGGCATCCGCGCGGCATTCACAAAGCTGCGGGAACTTGGCCCGGAGTGGCATGTGCTCACGGTGCCGCCGCTGTTTTACCTGCTCATGGGAATGCGCAGCCATATCGATATCGGAATCCGGCACATGCTGCCGGTCTATCCATTCCTCTTCGTGTGGGTCGCGGCCGTGCTCTTTGTGCCGCGCGGGCTGCCGTGGAAGCGCCTCTTCTCGCGGGCGGCGGTAGTCTGCCTGGCGCTCACGGCGGTGGAATCGGCCGCGGCGTTTCCGCGCTACCTGGCATTTTTCAACCTTCCGAGCGGCGGGCGCTCCTACGGATGGCACTACGTGGCCGATTCCAATCTGGATTGGGGCCAGGATCTCAAGCGGCTGCGCGCCTACGTGGCGGATCGCGGCATTTCCAGCGTATGCCTGGGTTCGTACGTAATTACTTCGGACGAGTATCTGGGGTTTCCGCTGAAGCCGCTCCCCGCCAGCCTCGAGCAGGCCCTCGCCAGCGGCTGCGTAGTGGCAGCGAGCATCACGCACGTCGTCGAATGGCCCCTGCACGGCCGCAGCTACGAATGGATGGCGTACACTCCGCCCACCGGCTCGGTGGCCGATTCCTTCTGGATTTACGATCCGCGCCTCATCGGCGGGCCCAGATGAGCGCGTCCCGGCAGCGGAACAGCCGCACGTAGCCGTTGCCGAACACCGGCTTGATGCGCCACACCCAGCTCTGGCGGTTCGCCCATACCGGGTCGGTATCCTTGGCGACTACGACGTCCATGGGCACATTCGAACAGGCGTCCGCGAAATCGGATGGGCCGCCGGAGGCGTATAGGGCTTTGAGGCGGGAAACGATGGGTGCGCACTGTCGGGGATCGCCGCCCACGGCTGTGTTGCACTGAAGATCGCCCGCCACCATGCGCCGGTCGGCGTACATCATGGCCGGCGTCTCCTGAAACACCACTTTGGGATTGAACTGGATGGACGCCGTCGGCGGCGTGTAGTCGCGGGTCCACTCATAGGCGGCGCGTTCGGCATAGGTGCGTTCGCCGAAGCGGCGGTCGGGCGACATCCAGTCGAGCGGCGGAATCACGCCATGGTCCGCCAGCACGGGATAGAAGCGCGTGAGCGCCAGATCGTAAACGCTGCCGGCAGCTCCCAGAATCAAAAAGAGCGTCACCAGCGGACGCCGTTCCGGAATCAGGTCTATGGCCCACAACAGCAGAATGAACTGCGCCGGCAGGAAGCCGCGCCAGCCCAGATCGTTGCGCGCCACCACGCTCGAGCGCACGAACGTGCAGATCAGGATGCTGACCGCGGCCATCAGGATGGAGGCCAGTTCGTAGCGGGAGAGCGGCTCCTCCCGCCGCCGGAACTTGCGCCATTGCACCGCGCCCGCGATGAAGAACAAGCCCAGTTCGAGCAGGTAATTCACCGGCAGCAGAGGCAGGTTCACCAGGAGCAGGCGGGTCCATTCCTTCATGCCGTGCGACCAGGGAATGAGCGCCGCGAAAGAGAATGCGCGCACGGTGAGTTGGAACGGCTCAGCGCCGTAGCCTTCCGCGGCGGGACCGCGCAGTCCGGCGAAGTAGGGCAGCGCCAGGATCACGCAGGCGATTCCGGCGAGCAGCAGGGCGGCTGTTTCGCGAACCCACTTTTTCCACGCGGTGACGCCGGTCCAGATCACCAGGAAGACCGCCAGTACGATGGCTACGTAGACACATTCGCCGGCCGATGAAGCCAGCGCCACCGCCGCGGCCAGGCTGTAACGCACCCAACCGCCGCGGCCCTGGGCCTCCGGCGCTTTCCACAACAGCAGAAAGGCCAGCAGGCCGGCCACCAGGCTGCCGAGGGCGTGCGGCGCCCAGAGCGCCGTGTAGACAAACCAGTCCACATGCTCGTTCCACCATTCGACGCTCGGCAGGACGAACGGCAGCGCGCCTTTGAAATACTGCATCTCCAGGTAGATGCTCGGAATGATGTCCAGCCCGGTGATGCCCAGCAGCAGGCAGCCGATGAGCATGCGGCTGCGGAAGCGCGGCGCATCGTGGGGAACGAACAGCCGCAGGTAGAGCGCCAGTAGCGCCAGCATTCCCACGCCGCACCAGAACGTTCCGCCGATCAATGCCTGCCGCGCGGTGACCCCGGGTGCGCCGGCACGCTCCGCCAGGCTGCACAGGATGAACCAGAAGTAGTGATACCGAAGGGGCACAGGGTGGCCCGGGGAAAAGAATGGGTTATCGGGCGCGGTGCCGTCCGTCGCAATGGCGTTGATATAAGCCGAGCGCACGGAATTGTCGATCGAGCTGACGGGGTAGTAAACGCGCCGGCCCCACTCGAGATCCACCAGCGAAAACAGCGCCACCGCGAGCCACACGGCAACCACCACGGCGAACGGCCACAGAGTGCGAAGGCTCGGGCGGCGCGTTCCGCGCGTGCGGTTGGTCCGCGCCACGGCCACCACGAACGCAGCAGCCAGAATGCCGTACAGCGCCCATACGGCGTTCATGGAAATGCGCCCCGCCAGATACGTCAGAATCGGGCATAGCCCCACGGAAAGCGGCACACTGGCCGCCAGCCGGAAGAGCGCCGTGCGTCGGCGAAACTCGAAGAGGTCGCCCCACCAGCCGAACGCATAGCCGGGAACCACGAGGAACAGCGGAAACAGGCCGATTGCCCGCAGACTTCCGGCCAGGTCTTCCAGCATGAAGTTATGCATGGGCATAGGGCCGCATCGCCGCCTTATCTCCCGACCAGGCCGGAGCGTAGCGTCACTTCCGCCGGCGGCCGGCAGAGAAACATCCGGATGTAGTCGTTGGCGAAAGCCGGAGTCTCCTTCCAGACCCAGCTCTCCCGGTTTTTCCAGATGTCGTCGGTATCTTTAGCGACTACGATTTGCATGGGAAGCACCGCGCAGGCCTGCCGAGGCGTGGTGGAAGAAACAGGCTGGAACAGGGCATCGATGCGCGAAACCAGGGGGCCGCACTTGCGCGGATCGCCGCCGAAGGTCGTATTGCAGTTCGGATCGGAGGCCACCACGCGGCGCGAAGCGTACAGCATCTCCGGAGTCTCTTGAAAGACGACTTTCGGATTGAACTGAATGATGGCATTTTCCGGCGCGGCCGCACTGGCCCATTCGTAGGCCGCGCGAAACGCGTAGTTGCGTTCGCCGAAGTGCCGGTCCGGAGACATCCAATCGAGCGGGGGAACAACTCCGGCATCGGCCAGAACGGGGTATGTGCGGGTGATCGCCAGGTCGTAAACCGATCCCACCGCGCCCAGCGCCAGGAACAGGCCGAGCACGACCTTGTCTTTGGTGAGCAGCGTTTTCCACTTTGCAAGAACCTCGGCGGCGACCAGCAGGAGGATGAACTCGGCTATCAGAAAACCGCGCCACCCCAGGTCGTTGCATCCGATCACGCTGGATTTCAGGAAGGTGCAGATGAGAATGCTGGTCGCGACCATCACGGTGCAGGCCAGCTCCTGCCGCGAAAGCGGACGTCCCCGGCGCATACGCCACCAGACCGGCCAGGCAGCGAAAAACACTCCCAGCTCCAGCAGATAGTTGAGGGGCAGCAGCGGCAGATTGAGCACCACCGGCCGGATCCCCGGACTCACGCTGAAGACCGACCCCAGCATACGCGCGATGGTGAATGCCCGAATGGTGAACTGCAGGGGCGCTCCGCCTCCAAACGTGGCGGCGGCGGGCTCGCGCAATTCCGCCAGGTAGGGCAGCGCGAGCGCCACCGCGATGGCGCCGGCGGCGACCAGCCCGGCTGCTTCGCGTGTCCACTTCTTCCAAAAGGCGATGCCCGTCCAGACCATCAGGAAGATCGCGAACACGAACGTCACATAGATGGAAGTACCCGCGGAGGAAGCCAGCGCCACGCCGGCCAGCACGGCATAACTCCAGAAGGAGCGCCGGCCGCGGGTTTCGGGGGCTTTCCACAACAGCAGGAATCCCATGAAGCAGGCCAGCATGGCGGCCAGCGCGTGCGGCGCCCAGAACGCCGTGTAGATGAACCAGTCCACATGCTCGTTCCACCATTCCACGCTGGGCGGCAGGAAATGCGTGATGTGATTGCAGTACAGGGCCACGTATCCCAGGGACGGAAGGATGTCCAGGCCCGTGACCGCGGCCAGCAGCAGCGCGACGCCGCAGCGGCGCTGCAGGCGCTCCTCGCCGGCCGGAAAAAACAGCCGCAGATAGAGCGCGATCAGCCCCATCAGCCCGATGCCGGCCCAGAATGTGCCGCCGATGATTGCCTGGCGCGCCGAAACCGAACGGCCACTGGCCCGTTCCACCAGGCTGCACATCATCGGCCAGAAATAGTGATACCGCAGCGGCGCCGGCTGGCCGGGAAGGAAGAAGGGATTCGCGGGCGGAATCCCGCTGGTGGAAACCGAGTGCACGAATTCGGCCCGCACAGCGGTATCGATGGAACTGACCGGATAATAGAGCCGCTGCCCGATCTGCAGATCCACCAGCGAGAAGACTTCGACGATCAGCCACAGCGCCATCGCCAGAGCGAATGGCCGCAGATTTCTGGAACGGCCTTCGCGCCGCAGGCCGCCGCCGGCGATGGACCGTGCCAGGGCAAAGCAGAATATTCCCGCCAGGAGTCCGTAGAGGAGCCAGACGGCGTTGCCCCAAAGGTGGCCCGCCAGGTAGGTCAGGATGGGGCAGACCGCCACGGAAAGCGGAACGCTGACGGCGACGCGGAAGGAAATGCTGCGTCCGCGGAACTCGAACAGGTCGGCCGCCCACGCCACGGCATACCCGGGAATCAGCAGGAACAGAGGGAACAGGCCGATGGCCCGCAGGGCGCCGGCCAGGTCTTCGAGCATGAAGTTTGCGTGGGGCATGGACGCTGTAAAGCCAGCTTCCATGCTCCTATCCGGGGCCTCCCCGAAACAACACTCCAGCCGGTATAGGAGTAAGTGCTTGCCAAAGTAAACAACGCCACCGGCGCGAGCGCCGGCTTTGCAACGGGCGGCCGTGGTCTGGACGGGGACAAGACTGGCCAGTTCGAGATAAGGCAGCGCGATCGCGGCTTCTGGCGGATGCCGGGGGTCCACTCGTTCCCGCATGCAGGGGCGTATCCGGAATCCCCAGTTCGCCGGCTTTGGAAGCGGCGCGGATAGACGCCGTCGCGCCCCCTTGAAGAGCGAGCGAAAGACGTGATAACGCCCGGAGTTCCCGAATGGGAGGGCTCGCGACCGCAGAGGGCGCTACGTTTGACCTGTACGGATATTTGCCGTACGCTTGTAAAGGAGGATTTGTCGAGTGCGCCAGAACGTGCAACGGCACAAAGCCCGGAGAGACCGAGCGCCATCGGCCAAAACGTATCGCTTTGATGCCCGTATCAACGAAACGCAGAAGCTCCTCATTCAGCGCGCGGCCGACCTGGAAGGTCGCACCATGACCGACTTCGTCCTTGACAGCGCTAAAGCGGCTGCAGAACGGGCGATCGAGAAACATGACATGTTGATCCTGACTGCCCGCGAAACAGAAGCATTTGCGGACGCAATTCTGAATGCAGCGGACCCCGGGCCGGTCCTACGCAAAGCAGCCCGCGACTATCGCGGGACGTCGGCTCGCCGGTGAGCAATAGCGATCGTTCCGGGTATCGGGTAGAACCGCTCGGAGCCGGTCACGACCGCGCCAGTTTTCACTCAGGCGTTCAGGAACTCGACCGCTATCTCCACGAGCAAGCCGGACAAGATGCCAGACGAAAAGTCGCGACTCCATTCGTGCTGGTCGACTCAAGCGGGACTCTGGTAGGTTACTGCACGCTATCAGCGTATGGCATCCGGCTCGCGGAGTTCCCCGAAACGATCGCAAAGAATCTTCCTCGCTACCCGCTTCTTCCGGCAACACTGTTGGGCAGGCTGGCTGTCAGCATCTCGTGCCGCGGCCGACATCTCGGATCATACCTTTTGATGGACGCCCTTTACAGGAGTTGGAAGAACACGTCGCAAGTAGCGTCGGTTGGAGTGGTGGTCGACGCTCTGGACGAGAATGCCCGTGCTTTCTATATCCACCATGAGTTCAGGTCTCTCAAGGATCACCCCAATAAGCTGTTCATCGCCATGGCCACGATTGAGAAAGCGTTCCAGGCTCGTTAAAGGTGTAGGGGCGTTGTTTCAGAACGGGACGTTTAGCAGGGCGATTGCCACACCGCAAGCGATTGCCTTTGCCGGACTCCACCTACTCTACCCTCCCCGGCATTGGTGCTTGAAATGACATATGCTATTTAGGCGCTTTGCCGCCCCGAAACTGCTCAAGCCCATGCTCGGTCAAGTCAAACAGCCGCCCGTTGAACAAACCGGCGTCGCCGGAGTGACCCTCCACCACCTGCTGCATTTCGTCGATCCGCGCGGCGATTTGAGCGTGGGCGAGTTTAGTGAGCATGTGCCCTTCAAAGTGCGGCGCTTCTTCGTGGTCTACGGTGTTTCGAGCGGCGAGATTCGCGGCGAGCACGCGCACCGCACGCTGCACCAGTTCCTGGTATGCGTCCACGGCCGCTGCGAGCTGGTCGCTGACGATGGCGTCAACCGCGAAACCTTTGTTCTGGACCACCCCTCCCTGGCCGTGCATCTGCCGCCGATGATCTGGGGCGTCCAGCACAGCTACACGCCCGGCAGTGTCCTGCTGGTGCTGGCTTCGGCGAAATACGATCCCGACGATTACATTCGCGACTACGCCGAATTCCTGCGGCTGGCGAAGGCGGCTCGTTGATCCTGCTGAACGATTTTCAGCGCCAGTGGCAGGACACCCGGGAATCCGCGCTGGCGGCTTTCGAGGAGGCCGGCGCCAGCGGCTGGTACATCCTGGGCCGCCATGTCGCGGCCTTCGAAGAAGCCCTGGCGGGGTATTGGGGCGTCGGCCAGGCAATCGGCACCGGCAGCGGCCTGGATGCGATCGAGATCTCTCTGAAAGCCCTGGGATGCGGGCCCGGCGACAAGGTGCTCACCACACCGCTTTCGGCCTTCGCCACGACTTTGGCCATCCTCAAGCTGGGCGCCGTGCCGGTCTTCGCCGACACAGACTCCTTCGGGCTGATCGACCTGGACGCCTGCCGGGCGGCGCTCGCTTCCCGGCCGGAGATCCGGTTTTTTCTGCCGGTACACCTCTACGGGCACGCGCTCGATATGCGCCGCCTGGCGGCAATCCGGGCAGAATTCGATTGCCGGTTGGTGGAGGATTGCGCGCAATCGATCGGCGCATGCCACGACGGTATCCGCACGGGCAGCGCCGGACAGATGGCCGCGGTGAGCTTCTATCCCACCAAGAACCTGGGGGCGCTGGGAGACGGCGGAGCGATTTTGACCGGCGATGCCGCCCTGGCGCAGAAGGCCCGGGTGTTGCGCGATTACGGGCAAAGCGCCAAGTATCGCCACGATACGGCCGGCTACAACAGCCGCCTGGACGAGATCCAGGCAGCTTATCTGCGCCGCGTGGGACTTCCGCGCCTGGACGCATGGACCCAGGGCCGGCGGCGCACGGCCGCGGCCTACATCGGAAGAATTCGGAACGAAGCCATTTGCGTGCCGGGCACGCCGCCGGCGTCCGATTCCGTGTGGCACCTGTTTTCCGTGCTGGTGGCGCCGGAGCGGAAACAGGATTTCATACGCTGGATGCAGTCGCAAGGCGTGCTTTGCGGCGAGCACTATCCGGCGCTGATTCCGGAGCAGCCCGCCATGGCCGGGACGGCATACGAGACGCTGGATGACATGCCCGCGGCGGCACGCTTCTGCCGCTCGCAAGTGAGCTTGCCGATTCACCCGTACCTGACCGAAGAAGAGATCGCGCAGGTCATCGACGCCTGCAACCGTTGGCACGGTTGAGCTACATACGAAATGGGTTGCGCGCCATCACCGAGCCGTACTGCTGGCCGTCGTTGAGATCTTCGGTGAACAACATGTCAGCCCCGCCCGATTCCGCGGCAGCGACGATCAGCGCGTCCCAGAACGAGATGCGATAGCGCTGTTCGAAACGGATCGCGGCACGGATTTCCGGGGGCCCCGTCATCACCAGGGGAAGCACCAACAGTTCCTGGACGGCTTCTTCCAATTCGCTCTGCGGCATACCGATTTTCCGGCGTCCCGCGGTATAGAACTCCTGCACGACCTGCGTGCTGACGACGATCCGGCCAACATGCTCCAAGGCAAGTCGCTGCGCGTGAGCCTGTTTGGCGAGATCGGCGCCGCTATAGAGATACAGCAGCACGTTGGTGTCAAAGAAAACCTTACCGGCGCTCATGGAGCTCGTCGCGGTCGATGGTTCCGGGGTCTACATCCGAGTAAGGGCCCCTGCCGGCGATTTCCAGCAGGCGCTTGACGGCGAGATGGGCGCGGCTTTCTTCGGCAACCTTCTCCTGCAGGAGCTCGCGAACGATTGCGTTAACGGTGGTATCGTGCTCTGCCGCATAGACTTTCGCCTTTTTGAGCAGGTCCGCGGGCAGGCTCAAGGTGATGTTGCGCGTCTCCACGAGATAAGTCTAGCACATAAATATGTGCTACACATCTATACGTGCCGGAATCTCCCCGACCGGGGAACTGGCCGAGACGGGGGCCTCTGAGCGGCGGGCAATGAGAATCAGGGAGAGGCCGCGCCAGGGCAGGAGAGGATCGAGGCGGCTCCAGAACCAGACGGTCTTATCAAAGAGCTTCAATACGATCTTGCTGATGCGGCGGACGCCGAAAATTCTGCTGTAAATCCACCATGGAGGCGCTCCGGCTTTATTCAGGTTATAGGCTTTTTCGACGAGGAATCCGGAGTCTTCCAGCATGCGGCGGGCGTCAGAGGAACGGAAGCGGCGCTTATGTCCCAAAGCCCGGTCGAGGCTGCCAAAGAGGCCGGGGCCGTTGGGCACCAGGACGATCAGCGAGCCGGAGGGCTTGAGGACCGTGCGCAGAGCGGCCACCACCGCATCGGGCCGCTCCACATATTCGAGCACGTTGAGACAGAGCGCGGTATCGAAGCAGTTTTCCATGGACACGAACGCGCCCGGTTCTTCCGGGTCCAGGTGCTGCACGACAACGTTGGGGGTCCGCAGAAACCGGTTGCGGAGTGCGTGAAGGTGCAGAGGATCTTTTTCGGCGGCGACATACAGCATGCGCCGCCCCATCAGCCGCGAGGAAATATTGCCGATGCCGGCGCCCACTTCAAGAACCGTATCGCCCACATGGCGGCGCAGGGTGCGCGCCAGCCAACTCAGGTAGGCCGGCGTCCCGGTGAGGTTATTGAGCACGTCGCGCCCGTACGGCGCGGCGTAGAGATCGTCGATGAGCCAGAATTTGCAGATGACGGCGAGCGCCTTGATGCCGTCCTTCCAGCCGACCTTCTTTCCTTCTTCGTAGGTGCGGCCGTGATAGCTGATGGGGACTTCGTAAATGCGCAGCTTGCGCTTGGCGCTCTTCATGACGATTTCCGGCTCGAATCCGAAGCGGTTGGAGCGGACCGGGATGCTCTTGAGCAGGTCGGTGCGGAAGGCTTTATAGCAGGTCTCCATGTCCGTCAGATTGAGATTGCAGAACATGTTGGAAACCAAAGTCAGCCCCTTGTTGATCATGGAATGCCAGAAGGGCAGCACGCGCGACTGCTCGCCGGAGAGATAGCGGGAGCCGAAGACGGCATCGGCATGGCCATCGAGGAGCGGGCGCAGCAGCTTGGGATATTCGGCCGGGTCGTATTCCAGGTCGGCATCCTGAATGAGCGCGAAATCGCCGGTGGCGTTCTCGATGGCGGTACGGACGGCGGCGCCTTTGCCGGCATTCTTCGGATGGCGATAGAGCCGGATCTCTGGAAAATCCCGCGCCAGGCGCTGCAGGATGTCATAGGTGCCGTCGCTCGAGCAATCATCGACGATGATCAGCTCGCGATCCATATTCTCGGGAAGCGGAGCGGACAGTACCAGCGACAGAGATCGCTCGACTACCGTCCGTTCGTTGTAGACCGGGATGAGAATCGATACCTTCACACCCACGGAGTGTAGCAAAGTAGCACATGCTGCTGGTGCGGCTCGAAAGGGGTGGTTGTTATACTTGAACGGATACGTGCGTGGGTGAGAGATTATGCGAGTAACTGTAATAGGAACAGGATATGTAGGAACCGTCACGGGGGCATGCCTGTCTTATCTGGGCCACCACGTCACGTGCGTTGATACCGACGAAGGCAAGATCGCCAAGCTG